>ERZ778021.185-NODE-185-length-140405-cov-7.429234_pt1 | contig 140405 bp, 107 predicted proteins | sample MGYA00375751_ERZ778021 | MGnify/ENA primary metagenome ERZ778021 (study PRJEB29350, sample SAMN05389814) | bioreactor metagenome | isolation source: Thiocyanate stock bioreactor | place: South Africa: University of Cape Town | collected 2013-08-29 ... | reverse complement strand
AGGTTATAAAATCCGCTGCCGCCCATACACTGAAAGATGTGTCGACAGACAGGAACCTGGCTGATCTGTTTACCTTGCTTGAACGTGCAGATGCCACAGATGTGCCCGCCATTCAACAGGCAATCAATGCGGCATTGGACTATCTGCCTGCAGAAAAACAACTCGACCTGGTGACGCAGAGGATGAAAAACTCTTCCAATAAGCACCTATATTATAGCGCATTAGCAAATAGCGAATCGAAGGAAGCCATGGATATTATTACCAATGCCTATGCTACGGCAACGGGAGCAGAGAAAGAAGCGGCTTTCGATGCACTCACTCATTGGAAATCCTTCCATGTGATCTACCCTATGTTGGATATCGCACGGAACAGCCAGGAAAAACGGGAACTCGAAAAGGTGACGGATGCACTGATCTCCGTTATCCGCAATTCCAAGCAGACCGAAGTCATCCAATATCTTTATCTACGTGAGGCTATCCAGTTTGCCCAGACCGGCAAGCAGAAAAACGACATATTGCGGCTGATGGGTAATACCGGACAATATCAGGCAATGCTGTTTGTCGCGCCCTACATGGATGAACCAACATTCAAAGAAACAGCGGCTATGGCCGCGATGAATATCGCCATCAATAACCCGTCATTCGCTGGAACAGAGACAACCCGCATACTGAATAAAGCCAGTAAAACACTCTCTAATCCCGATGCCGATTACCAGCGGCAATCCATTGCCAAATATCTGGCGGAAAATCCCGCCGAAGGAGGATTTGTCTCCCTTTTCAACGGCGGGAATCTGGACGGGTGGAAAGGTTTGGTGGAAAATCCCATTAAACGGGCAAAGATGAGCCAGAAAGAGTTGGCTGCCGCACAGGCGAAAGCAGACAAAGAAGCAGCAAAAGATTGGAAGGTGGAAGATGGCAATATCATTTTCGATGGAAAAGGTTATGATAACCTCTGCACCGATAAACAATATGGTGATTTCGAAATGCTGGTCGACTGGAAACTCTACCCCGGCCCGGAACCAGATGCGGGGATTTATCTGCGCGGAACGCCACAGGTACAGATATGGGACACCGCCCGCACGAATGTGGGAGCGGAAGTAGGCTCAGGAGGACTCTATAACAACCAGCAAAACCCGAGTAAACCGCTCAAGGTGGCTGATCAGAAGGTGGGTGAATGGAATACGTTCCTTATCCGGATGGTAGGAGAACGTGTATCAGTTTGGCTGAATGGAGAATTGGTCACCGACAACGTGATCCTGGAGAACTACTGGGACAGGACCCAACCGATTTTCCCGGTGGAACAGATCGAGCTACAGGCGCATGGCAGCAAGGTTGCCTACCGCGACATCTTCATCAAGGAAATACCCCGTCCTGAACCTTTCAAATTATCATCTGAAGAAGAAAAAGAAGGTTTTCGCATTCTCTTTGACGGCACAAACCTTGACCAGTGGACAGGTAACAAAAAGGATTACGCTGTGGAAAGCGGCAACATCGTTCTGCACCCCAGCAAGGGATCGGGTGGCAATCTCTATACCAATGAGCAGTTCGACAACTTCATCTTCCGTTTCGAGTTCATGCTTACCCCCGGTGCCAACAACGGTCTGGGTATCCGTACGCCCCTGGAAGGCGATGCCGCTTACGTGGGCATGGAATTGCAGATATTGGATAATGATGCGCCTGTCTACGAAAAGCTGGCTGTATACCAATATCACGGATCGGTTTACGGAGTGATTCCCGCAAAGAGGGGATTCCTGAAACCCCTCGGAGAATGGAATTATCAGGAAGTGATTGCCGACGGTGATCATATCAAGGTAATCCTTAACGGAACGACCATTCTCGACGGTAATATCCGTGAAGCCTCCAAAAACGGGACGATGGATAAACGTGAACATCCCGGACTGCTCAATAAAACCGGTCATATTGGTTTTCTGGGACATGGCTCAAAAGTAATGTTCAGGAATATCCGTATCAAGGAACTGAAGTAAGACACAAACAACATGATAATGAATGCGCCATCCGGGTTTTCCCCGGATGGCGCATTTTTATATCCTTAATTCACCAGTTTCATTCCTCCCCATACGGACAAAAGACCCACAACCACGCTCGCCAAAGTATATAAAGTGAACAAACCCCATTGGTTGGTCTCTATCAGTCGCAGATTTTCAAATGCGAAAGTGGAGAAGGTGGTATATCCGCCACAAAAGCCCACGATTAAAAGCAAACGGAATGTCTGATTTTCCGGTTGATGGGCAAGCATCCACCCCGACAATATTCCGATCAGGAAACATCCTGTAATATTTACTGCGAGCGTACCTACAAACAACCATTCAACAGGAACATACCTGATAACAAAACGGGAAGCAATGAACCGGAAGATACTACCAATCCCCCCTCCGATCCCTACAAAGAGTATATCTTTCCACATATTGCCGTTTTTAGCTGCAAAGATATGGATAATGGATAATTAATCATCAATTACCAGATTGAATCTGTTGCTTAAACAAGTTATTGTATCCGGTCTCTTCTTCCCAGACATTCTGGTTAGCAAAACGGATAGCGTATTCCGGTCTGTTCTTTAACGTTTCTGCCGGATCGGACACAAAGAGCAGAATATCATAAGACCCTTTCAGCGAGGAAGGCAGGTTTATTGTCTCGGATATGACGATCGTTTCTCCTCCGAACCAAAACCGGATATCATTCTCCAGCCGGTGCCTGTAGGCTATCTGTCCGTTTGAATCCCTGAACAGGATTTCCAAAACGCGGAGATGATAGGGTGCGGCAAATCCGGTATTCTCTATGGTCAGTTTAATGGGACAAGCTTCTCCCTGCTTCAGTATTTCAGGGTGTTCCGCTTTTCTGATCACAAAGCGATATCCTAATCTCCGCTGGATTTCGTCAAAACAGCCTTTTTGCCTCCAATCGCTGAGTACCAGGTTATTGTAGTCTTTGTTCAAATAAGACCAATGATATGTCTCCATCGCTTCTATCGCTTTTGCACATTCGGCATAAGACGACGGAGCACAGGTTTCCCCTCCCATGCAGGTGTATTTACTGTCGGTTGCCGTGTAACTGCGGCTCTGGGCCGACACATAGGTCCCCATATCATTTGCGTCTGCCAGAAAACAGTCGTTATGATGTCCTAACCGGGATTTATCGTTCCCATTCCGGGCTTCGGCAACTGTCAATGAATCGCGGAACGAAATATCCAGCAATCCGGTTTTATGCTGTGGTGTCCGGACGGATATCATTCTGTCATCAGGTATTATTTGCAGCAATGCAGCTGTTATTTTCTTTCTTTTGTTGTAATCCGGCGCATTCTCGTTACCATAATAAGTGGAATACCACCATTCTCCCCAGGCACCGATGAACCCGGCCTGAAAGACGGCAATCACATCTGAATTTTCCCGGATTATAGGTGCCAACTGGGCTATATGATTGAGGGTGACCTCTTCAGGAGCATCATAAACAGGCGCATTTTCACTCTGCGAATACGCGAACCGAAGGATCGCTTTGAACCCGCTTTCCCTGATCACGTTCATGTTTTCCCTGATGAGTTGAAGCATCTGATCGTTGATCGGGCCATCCATGAATTCTCCCAGATAATAAATGGTAAGCACAAGGGAATAACCCAATATATTGCGTTGCGGAATAAGCTCTGTCGTCCGGATAGCCTGAGCGCCCGAATTATCGAATTGCTTGTGTATGTACATGCCTCTTTCCGGATTGGAGAAAATTGTCTGATCTTCCCGGTATTCGACAATTTCCGGTTGCTGCTCCGGAGATGTGCCGGTCGTTTCATCTTTGCAACTATTGGTCAATAAGACTACTATAAGCAGTGCTGCCAGCTCTTTTAATTTCATTTTACCTGATTCTGATATTGTTTAACGTATAGATCAATACGGTACACGGCGCCGTATTGATTGTCCGCCGCATACCGTATATCCTCTTTTCCATTACTCCTGTAAAGAAGCTGTTCCCTTTTCCAGATTGAGAAGGATGGGTTTTTCCCCCGTGGAAGGGATTAATCCCTGGGTAGCCCAATCTTTCTCCAGGTAGAAAGAAAGCCCCACGGCTTTGCTTAATCCCTGGATTTTACTCTTATCCAGCGAAAATTCAACCTCCACGTCATCGCCGGTTTCTTTGGGTGTGCTCCATGTATTGAAGCCGCTCCCCATACTGACCAATTCGTCCCACATCCAGTTAGCTTCCCCCGGATTGCCTGTATAAAAATAGAGGGCCGCATCTCTGTCGGCGACGGAAGATTGGGCAAACGATTCGAACCCCGCGTCCGCGAACCATGGTTTGTAACCGGTACTTGCCGATAAATCGTAGTCGAGGAAGGTTGAGATGTAGCCGGTTTCAAATACCGCTTTTTGCATTTTCGCGTAAATGTAAATGTACTGGTTATTAGAGGCTACTTTTATCTCTTTCAGGCTTTGGTAGGCATCTTCCGCCATGGGTTTGAATGATGTGATCCCAGCCCAATCTTCAAATTTACCGTCAATATTGATCCTGTCCCCGAGGTAAATCTCTACGATTTCCACAGTCTTAGTAGTCTCGTCTGATCCATCGCTGTTTGTGACCTTAAGTACCACCTCAAATTCACCGCCGGCAGTATACACATGTTCGGGATCTTTTTGGGTAGATTCATTCCCGTCCCCAAAATCCCAATGATAGGTCATGCCGCGTTCGGAAAGGTTGATGAAAGTGGCTTTATATCCTTCTACTTTAGTCGTGAAATCTGCTACAGGTAACGCTTTTTCGTCGTTGTCACTGCTGCACGATATGGTTAGCATTATACCGCATAAAACGGCTCCGGCCATTTTTAAATCCAATAATACTTTCATAGGAATTAGTTTTTTTAAATTGATATTCTAATTTGTAATAGGATGCTTATTCCCAACCCGGGTTTTGTTTCAGGATATCCTTGCCTACCAGGTCTATTTCTGTTTGCGGGATAGGGAAAAGATAGTTCAGGGAAGGATCGAATTTCCGTTCCATCACGAGGATGTTTTCCCCTCCCGGTGTTTTAGGAATGCCGTAACAAGAGCCGTCCATCAATTTTTCGGCTGTTTTCCAGCGGATAATATCATCCCTTCGCTGGCCTTCGAAGCACAGTTCAACCATCCGTTCCCGGCGGATGATATCCCTGAGTTCGCTTTGTGATCCTCCGGAGATGGAAGGATATCTTGTCGTTTCGGCTACATCAACTTCATAAGCCCTTGCCCGGATGCTGTTGATCGCTTCATATACCGACTGGTCAATATCGTTCGCTTCTATTTTTGCTTCTGCATAGGTAAGCAATACTTCCGCATAACGTAAGATGATCACGTTACTTTCTTCCGGGCGAAGATCGTTGCTTACACTCGTATTATCAAGAAACTTTCGGGTGTAATATCCTGATTGGGAAGAGTTCCCGGTCTCTCCGGGGTAATCGATCGTGCCGTAAATGGGAATCGTTCCTCCCCGGTAACTTGCTCCCGGATAAATGATTGACATATAGAAACGGGGATCCCGGTTTTCATAAGGTTTCGCCGGATTATACACCGATGAAGTGTGAGACGGTTTCCCGTCCGTGCAAAGGAATTCGTCGATGAACCCTTTAAGAGGATTGACGCCTCCCCAGCCTCCATAAGTGGGAAAATGGAGATATATCTGGGTATAATTGGCCATTTTCTCGCTTACATATTGCCATGCGTAGAGTATTTCGTCGTTATATTTGTTTTCACTTTCAAATAGATCTTCATAGCTCGGAAATAATGAGTTGGTACCCATGTCCATTACTGTTTTGGCCTCTCTGGCGGCGTTTTGCCATTGCCCCGCATACAGGTAAACACGGGCTTTTAAGGCATGTGCGGCAGCCCTGGTGATCCGTCCCTTGTATTCGGAAGTGTATGACAACGGAAGGATATCGATGACATCCTCACCCAGGTCTTCCAAGATAAAGTCGAGCACCTCTTCCGCCGTGTTTCTCGGGCGTTTTAGTTCCTGAAGTGTTAGAGGCTCCCGGACAATCGGAACGCCTCCGAAGTTATTGAGCAGGTAATGGTATGCAAAGGCGCGTAAGAACCTGACTTCGGCTTTCATCCTTTCACGTTCGTCATCATCCATATCCGGTTTGTCTATATTGGCCAGGAATACATTGCATGTCCGGATTATCCGATAGCGTATGGCCCATTGCGCATAGATGAAATCATCCGTAGGACTTATATTTCCTGCACCTAAAACATTATAGTTACTTCCTTTCCAGACATTGACCGCCTCGTCCGTCCTTGCCGGTAAACCTAGTATCTGGTCATAATACATATTCACGTTATCCGCGTCGGTATAACGGGAATAAACGCCTACCAAGGCGCTGAATGCGTCTGTCCGGTCCGTCCAGAAAGTTTCCTCAGACAACATGTCTTTAGGGCTCAGTTCCAGGAAATCATCGTTGCATGAAGCGAAAAGCAAGGAGAAGACTCCCAACAGGATGAGATAAATATATTCTTTCATATCTTTCATGTTTTACGAAGTGAAATGGATTTTAAAAAACAAGGTTCAGCCCAAAGCTGTATGTGGTAACCATCGGATAGATATTCCCGCTTCCCCAGGGTGTTTCGGGATCAAATCCCCTGAAGTTCGTAAGGGTAAATAAATTGTCCGCGTTGAGATAAACACGGCATTTCTCAACGTTCAGCCTTTTGGTTATTGACGGTGGAATGCGATAGCCTATTTGCAGGTTCCTCATTTTGAGGTAGCTCGCATCTTCCATAAAGAAAGAATTGACCTGTCCGTGATTTCTGCTGGCGCTGTTCAATGTGAGGCGGGGATAACTTGCATTCGGATTATCCGGCGTCCATCTGTCCCGATGGTATTTGAGGGCACTTCCTCCGTTAAAAAACGCCTGGGCCGCTTCGCCGGTAAGGTATCCTTCCACATCGGCGACCGCGTGCAACGTTGCGGAGAGATCGAATCCTTTGTATGCTCCTGACAATTGGAGCCCAACAGTGACTGAGGGGAATGTATTTCCTAAATTGACCCGGTCTTCTGCAGTAATACGGTTGTCGTCATTTTGGTCTTTATATTTCAGGTCCCCCGGGGAAGCCCCTCCCGTATAATCCTGGTTGGGAGAATTATTTATTTCATCCTGTGACTGGAATATTCCGATAACCTCCAACCCGAATATGTTATTGACAGGATCTCCTACCCTTCGCCCGGGAGCATCCGCCCCCTTAAGGTCGGTGATCTTATCTCTTACTTTGGATAAACTCAGTTTTGCCCCGTATTCGAAATCCCTTATCCTCTCCTGCCAGCCCAATTGAAGTTCAAACCCCTTATTTTCGACAGCACCGGCGTTAATGGTAGGCGCGTATGCTCCCAGTAGTGTTGGTTGCGGCAACGACATCAGAATGGCATCGGTGTTGCGGATAAAGTAATCGAATGTAAGGGAGAGTTTATTCCGGAACATATCCAGGTCAACTCCCGCATTGATCATTTCGGTTTTTTCCCAGCCGATTGTTTCATTTGCCAGATTATAACTCTCGGCAATACCGGAATAGAGGACATTCCCGAAACCATATAAGCGTCCTATGGCATATTTGTTCTGATAGGTATAATTGCCGATCTCCTGATTACCGAGCTTCCCCCATGAGCCCCGTAACTTCAGGTTGGTAATCTGCTCCACGTTGAAGAAATGCTCTTCCGAGATTCTCCAGCCTGCCGAGAACGCGGGAAAATATTCAAACCGGTTCTCTTTCGGGAACCGGGACGACCCGTCGTAGCGTAACGTAAATTCCAGTAAATATCTTCTGTCGAAGACATAGTTAATCCGGCCGAAGGCGGAACGGATCCTATGATCGGAAAGCGTACCGTCATTGGTGGCGGTGGAAGCATCTCCCGCGTTTATCTGGTCGAGCAGGTTATTTCCGGGGAGATCGTACCGGCTGGCTCCTATGTACGAGTTGCTGTATTGTCTCTGCTCATATCCCAGCACAGAAGATATGTCGTGACGGCCAATTATCTTGTTATAGTTGAGTAAAGCCTGCGCGTTGATGTCCAGGCTTTCTCCCCTGCTCTCATAAAGGAACGGCCTGGTTTTCTTTCCTACCACTCCCCCTTTATTGTACAATGTCAGGTTGTATTCCTGCATCTTGGTATGCATGAAATCAGTATTTACCGCAATGATTCCTTTTGCCGAGAGTCCGTCCAGTATCCGGATGTCAAGGGTGCCTATCGACGTGAAAATATGGTCGGTATAACGGTCGTATCCACCGTCCTCAGCCTGTGCCACGGAATTGTGCTCATTCATGAAAGCGACCCAGGTGCCGTCCGACCATTGAATCGGGGTAACGGGAGTTTCCCGGTATGAGCGTTGAACCAGTCCCCCGATACTCAAATAGGGTTGCTGTTTTTTCTGATGGATATACGAAAAGTTCAGTCCGAAGTTGATCCGGTCGGAGATATCGAAATCAAAATTGCCACGCAAGGTATAGCGTTTGAATTCTGTCTGGGCAATTAATCCCGCTCTGTCCAGATATCCCAAAGACAGGTTATAACGTATTTTAGGAGCTCCTCCGTCCAACTGGATATGGTGGCTATGCTGAAAACCGCTCCTCGACAGCAATTCCTTTGTTTGATCCGAATTGGGATATATGTCGGGATTTCGGGATTGCCTGAAATTCTCAATGTCTTCCGCAGTGTATTTAGGCGCTAATCCGTCATTTTCCAGAGCTTCATTGTATAAGGTGGCATATTCGGCGGAGTTAACCCATTTCGGGAGGCGGGTAGGATTTTGGAATCCCGCGTATCCATTATATGACAGGTTCATTTTGCCTTCCTTTCCCTTTTTTGTAGTGACCAATATCACCCCGTTGGCGGCACGAACCCCGTAGATCGCGGCAGAAGCGGCATCTTTCAGGATGCTGATGCTTTCAATGTCATTTGCGTCGAGGATGCCCATATCTCCGGGGATACCGTCCACAATGATCAGCGGGGAAACCGAATTGAGGCTGCCGATCCCCCGGATGATAAATTCGGACCCGTCCGCACCCGGCTGCCCCGACCGTTGAATGGCGGTCAGTCCGGGAGCGATCCCGGCCAGCAGATTGGTTGCGTTCGAAGCGGTTCTGTTGGCTATATCTGACGATTTGACACCGGTTATTGCCCCGGTGAGGTTTACTTTCTTTTGTATTCCATATCCAACTACTACGACCTCTTCCAATGCTCCCGTATCTTCTTGCAGCACAATGTCAATGGTCGTTTTACCTGCAGTAGGAATAACCTGGGTCACGTACCCGATATACGAAACACGAAGGATAGCTTTGTCTGACACAATTAACGAGAAATTCCCGTCCACATCGGTCACCGTGCCATTTGTGGTGCCCTGTTCTATAATATTAACTCCTATGACCGGTTCACCTTGTTCGTCGGTAATTTTTCCGATGATCGTTTTTTTCTGTTGCTGGGGGGATCCCTCCTTTCCCGTTTTTTTCATGATGTACACCTGCCGGCCGTCGATCTTGTACGTATTTTGCGTACCAGCAAACAGCAGGTCGAGTACCTTTTCAATCGATCCGTTGCTCACCTGTATACTGACCTTCCGGTCGAGATCAATATCGTTGTTATTATAGAAAAAAACCATGTTGCTGGTTGCTTCAATAACACGAAGGACCTCCCTTACCGGCTTATCGGTCTGATGAATGGTGATTGCCTGTGCATTTGATTCTCCGGGGAAAAACAATTGCACAAAACAGATCATGGCGATGATCCGGACTATCTTTCGTTTAAATCCTGATTTGATTTGCTTCATGACATATTAATTAATTAAACTGAAATTATTTAAACAGTATCCTGTATTCGTTATCCTTTATACCGAAATTAAAGGATGCGATTTGTGACAAATAGTTGAGTAAATGGGGAAGGTCCTCTTTCAGTTCCAGTTTACCCGAACATAGGGTTCCGGACGGTTGCGGCGGAAAAATCATGGTAACATTATAATAACGGGCTAATTGCAAAAGGATGGTCTCAATAGATTCATCCTTGAATATATAGATACCGTCGCGCCATGATATATACATCTCCGCATCCACTGTTTCCACACTACTCACCTGCCCGTTATAGGTATACAATTGATTGGGGGATAATCGTGTATTCTCCCCGTTCAGCCTGATATCGACCGATCCTTTCACCAAAACAACTTTCTTATGGGTATCTTCCTTGTAAGCCGAGACATTGAAAGATGTGCCCAACACATAAATCTCCAACTTGTCCGTTTTCACTAAGAAAGGCCGGTTTTCATCCCGTTTTACTTCGGCATAGATTTCCCCGTCTACGTATATTTCTCTTTTATGATCAGGAAAAACTGCCGGATAAATTACTGTAGTGCCTGCATTTACCCACAGGGAGGTTCCGTCGGCCAATGTCAGGGAGGCTCGTTTTCCATAGGGTACATGCAGTTGATTATAAGATAGTTCTGTAGTTGATGTATGTGAGACCTCCTGATCCACGGCCTCATTATTAACAGTCAATGAACCCGCACTGTCGTATTTTATTTCTGCATCTTCTCCATCAATCTCAACCTGCCTGTCTCCTGTCACTATCCGTATCTCTCCCTGAGTTTGTTGCTGATGACCTAATTGAAATTGTGTGTAATCGATCTCGTGGTTATTTTCGGGAGACGAATGATCTTTTTTGAAAAGAAAGGTAAGAGATAACCCAATAACGATGGCACTACAGGCTGCAACAGACAGGTATTTATATAGACGAACTCCTTTTTTTCGCTTGTTTTTCAGCGAATTTCTGGTCGTATCTATTCTTTTCCATAACTGTTCTTTTCTTTTCCAGGCCAATTCATGACGATTTTGCCTTATGGATTTCAATAACATATTGGCGGAAATAAACTCATTGATATCGATCTTCTTGCGGTCGATGAGTTCCGTCCAGAAGAGTTCACTCTCTCTGGTAGGAGAAATCATTGATTCAATGAAAAAATCGTCATCAAGAAAATCAATGTCATTATAATTGGTATAATCTATTTTCATTTTGTATTTGTAAGCTCTTTCAATTAATGGGTCACTTTATATTATCGGCATTTAAAGAAGATGATAGACCTTCTTTCCGGATCCTGGAGACAGCCCGGTGTACCAGCATCTTCACCGACTGGTAATTGATTTGCATGATCTCCGCTATTTCATCATAAGAATATCCTTCGATAAAGCGCAAGTGAATGGCTTCCTTTTGATGTAGGGTAAGGCCTGACAACAGACGTTTGACTAATCTGTCCTTATGGCTTTTCTCCTCATTTTCAATCCATAGATCCTGACTGTTTTTTTCGATAAACGAGTCGGAACCATCATTTACAATTTCCACATAGCGTTTGTTATTTCTTAATAAAAATAAAATCCGATGACGGAACGCTGCTATCAGATATTGTTGCAAGTTGGAAATATGGTTGAATCTCTTTTCATTTGTATAGATATCTATAAATACATCATGTATTGCATCTTCTATCAGTCCTGTATCAGAATGAAACGACTGGCCATAAGCATACAGGCTATCCGCATACGTCCTGTACATAAACGCAAGCAGGTCTTCGTTCCCGTCAAATACTGTACCCTGACCGGATTGGATCTTTACGGCCTTCTTTATTTTCATTTTTTTCAGATCTATCTCCATGATACTGTCTTCAATAAAGAGAGAAAATTCTGATATCTTTCATAATCGGACCGATGCATATATAACGAATTCTTTTTGCGACATTGCTAAATGAGAATGTTCAAAACGCATTTATATTAATAAGGGGAAAGTGATTTGCAAAAGTATACAATCAGATAGTTAAAAATATACAAATTAAACATTATTCCTTTATCCTGTTTCCTATTTATTTTATTGTATAAAAATGCAAGATGAATTTTCTTTACCGATAGTTTTTATTAGTTTTGTGATACAAAATTAGTTTGTATGAAAAGAATCCATTTTACCTCAATTTTAGCAGTAGTTTTATTGCTGTCTTTCTCATTGCATGCACAGGAAAATCTGTCTTTTGGACAGAATAAAGAGATTATCTCCCCGGAGATACATGCCGACAATTCCGTCACATTCCGTTTAACGGCCCCTACCGCCAACGACGTATCTGTGACTGGTGACTTCCTGGTTCCCGGGGAGGAAGCGAAAATGACAAAAGATGCCGACGGGGTTTGGAGTTATACAACACATCCCCTCCCCTCCGAATTGTACACCTACGCTTTCAACGTGGACGGACTACAGATGAACGATCCCAACAATGTGTATTACCGGCGCGACGTAGCCAGTACATTGAACGTGCTACTCGTCGGCGGAGGACAGGCCGACCTCTATAAGGTGAATAGTGTCCCACACGGCACGATAACAAAACGGTGGTATCAATCTCCCGGCAACAATATGGCCCGGCGGATCACTATCTATACACCACCCGGATATGAAGAGAACAACAGCTCCTATCCGGTTCTTTATCTCTTGCATGGCATGGGTGGCGATGAAGAGGCTTGGATGACCCTCGGACGTGCATCACAGATTGCGGATAACCTGATTGCCGAAGGCAAAACAAAACCGATGATCATTGTGATGCCTAACGGGAATGTGGCACAGGAAGCCGCCCCCGGAGAATCGAGCCTGGGATTCTACAAGCCAGAGTTCCGGCTACCACACACCATGGATGGAAAATATGAGGAGACTTTTGGTGAGATTATCCGGTTTGTCGATTCTCAATACCGAACCATCCCTGAAAAAGAAGGACGAGCTATCGCCGGGCTTTCCATGGGTGGATTCCACACCTTGCACATCTCAAGATATTATCCGGATACGTTTGATTACATGGGGCTTTTCTCCGCTGCCATCATGCCCAACGAAACAGTCAAATCAAAGGTATATGAAAATATCGATAAAACATTGGCTGCGCAGAACTCCAATGGTTATGCGCTATACTGGATTGCAATCGGAAAAGAGGACTTTCTCTATCAGGCCAATATCGATTTCAGGAAAAAACTGGATGAAATGGACTTTCCTTATATTTACCGGGAATCGGAAGGGGGACATACATGGCGCAACTGGCGAATCTACCTGTCGGAATTCCTGCCGATGCTCTTTAATAAAAAATAACTACCGACTTTTCCAATACAACAATTTAATTCATAGTTTTGTAGAGATTACGATATAAAACAACAAATTATGTCAACAACAGCCAAATTGTACTCTTTCAATCTCAGTAACACGAAGACTTATCTGTTCGCAGCGGCATTTATTGTCGGCAACCTGCTCTTACCGCAATTGGCACATCTTGTGCCGCAGGGTGGACTTATCTTCCTGCCTATTTATTTCTTTACGCTGATCGCCGCATATAAATACGGCATCCATGTGGGATTGCTGACCGCTGTCTTATCCCCTTTGGCCAACCACTTGCTGTTCGGTATGCCTCCCGCAGCCGTACTGCCGGCTATCCTGATCAAATCAGTAATCCTGGCAATTGCAGCAGCAATCGCAGCCAAACATGCAGGCAAAGTATCCCTTGTGGCTATTCTGTTGGCCATCCTTGCCTATCAACTGATCGGCACGGGTATAGAATGGGCTATCACCCAAAATTTTGCCATTGCCATTCAGGATTTCCGCCTTGGTGTTCCCGGAATGCTTGTTCAACTCTTTGGCGGTTACCTTGTGCTGAAAGCACTGTCCAAAATATAAGATGATCCCAGGAAAATCATTTGAAGAAGTCATGCAACGGTTTCGTGAGATTACCTTTCATGAAACTTTTGACATGATTGTCGCGATTGCCAATGGGGGCATCATTCCGGCAGCTATCATCAACCAACGGCTGAATATAGAAATACAACTTCTAAAGATTAATTTACGTGATCCCAACCAACAGCCAAAGTACAACAGCCCGAAGTTAATCTCCCCTATCGACTTTGATTATAAAGGCAAATCAATCCTGCTGGTGGAAGATCGCATAAAAACGGGGGCAACAGTGCAATATGCCATCGAACTTTTGCAGGAAGCCCGTGAAATAAAAACATTCGCCGTGAACGGGAAGGCCGATTATTCACTTTACGATGAATCCTGCTTCAGATTTCCCTGGATAATATAAAGATTTGTGATATAGAAATTAGGATGTAAGATTCTCAACTTCTTCACTTCTTCACTCCAGACTTCTTATTCAAAAAACAATTCAACAATAAAACAATAAAAAACAACCATGGACAGACGGAATTTCTTACGAGCGGTAGCTCTCACAGGAGCAGCGCTTACCACAGTAAAAGAGACAGATGCGATGAGCGTACTCACCCAGTCGTTCGAAACCGCCGACGCCACCAAAAAATATGATTTGGTCGCCGTCATGGGAGGTGAACCGGAAGCGATGTTCCGGAAAGCCATCGCTGAGATGGGAGGAATGGGCAACTTCATCAGCAAAGGTGATAAAGTATGTGTAAAACCTAATATCGGATGGGATCAGCCGGTAGAGATGGCAGCCAATACCAATCCGAAACTGGTAGCTGAGATCATCAAACAATGCTTCGATGCCGGCGCCTCGGAAGTGACCGTCTTCGACCATTCCTGCGACGATTGGCGTAAATCTTATGACAGCAGCGGTATTGAGGAGGCAGCAAAAAAAGCGGGGGCCAAAGTAATGCCCGCCCATCAGGAGTCTTATTACAAAACTGTATCTCTCCCCAAGGGAAGAAGCCTCAAAACCGCCAAGATCCACCAGGCAATCGTGGACAGCGACAAATGGATCAATGTACCCGTCCTGAAAAATCATGGCGGTGCACAACTCACCATCTCCATGAAGAATTATATGGGGATTGTCTGGGATAGGGGCTATTTCCATGCCAACGACCTGCAACAGTGTATTGCCGATGTGTGTACTTATTCCAAGAAACCGGTTTTAAATATAGTGGATGCATACAGGTTGATGAAGACCAGCGGTCCGAGGGGAAAATCCCTCTCTGACGTGGTACTCTCCAAAGGCATGTTCATTTCCCAGGATATTATCGCGGTCGACACTGCCGCCGCCAATTTTTTCAATCAAGCGCGGGAGATGCCACTCAAAAATGTAACGCATATCTCAAAAGGAGAGGAATTAGGCATCGGCACAATGAAACTGGATAATCTAAATATCCGAAGATTACGGATATAATTGTATGTTAAAGAAAATACGTATTGCACTCTCTCTGATCCTTTTTACACTGATCACACTCTATTTTCTGGATTTCAGGGAATTTTTGCCCCACCGCCTCAGTTTTCTGGCTGAAATACAACTTATTCCGGCACTGTTGGCACTTAATATCGTTATCCTGATATCACTGGCAGCGCTCACCCTGCTTTTCGGCAGGGTTTACTGTTCATCCATTTGCCCGATGGGAATTTACCAGGATATAGTAGCATGGCTCTCCAAAAGAGTGCATAAAAAAAAGAAATACCATTACAGTAAAGCCAAAACCCTGCTGCGATGGAGTGTTCTGGCAGGTACGGTCCTGACATTCGTTTTCGGGTTCAGCTTTCTGCTGGGATTACTCGATCCTTACGGCGCATACGGCAGAATAGTCACCCATCTGTTCCGACCGGTTTACCTCGCCGGGAATAACCTGTTAGAGACTATCTTCACCTCGTTCAATAATTTCACCTTTTATAAAGTCAGCATTTACACCCTGAGTCTGTTTTCACTTGTAACCGCCCTTATCACCCTGTTAGTCATTGGCTATCTGGCATGGCGCAACGGCAGGACCTGGTGCAATACCATCTGCCCGGTGGGAACCATACTCGGTTTTCTGAGTAAATTCTCGCTGTTCAGGATCCGGTTCATAGACGAAAAATGCAATATGTGCGGATTATGCGCCATGAAGTGTAAAGCCTCCTGTATCGATTCTAAAAACAAGCAGATAGATCACAGCCGTTGCATCACCTGTTTCAATTGTATTGAAAGCTGTAACCGCAATGCAATGAAATATACCTTTAAAAAGAATGCCAACGAGGTGCCGGCATACACTTATATGAAAGAGGAGAAACCGGTAAATGAATCGAAACGCCGCTTCCTGTCCGCGACACTGGTCACGGGGTTGGCAGCAGGAAAGCTTGCCGCGCAGATGACCTCTCACTCTTTATTGCTGGAAGAGGCAGCGGATGATCTGCTTCCCAAAAGGGCTTTTAAACGACAAACGCCCATTGCTCCCCCGGGAGCACTCACTTTTGATCATTTGCAGGAAAAGTGCATCTCATGCCATCTTTGCGTAAGTAAATGCCCGTCACACGTAATTAAACCGGCTTTTCTGGAATATGGCTTAGGGGGAATGATGCAGCCGAAACTCTATTTCGACCATGGCTTCTGCAATTACGACTGCACTATCTGCGGGGAAGTTTGTCCGACCGGGGCTATCCTCCTTCTCACCAAAGAGGAAAAGAATCATACCCAGATGGGGCAGGTACAACTCATCATCGAAAACTGTATTGTCTATTACGACGAGACAAGTTGCGGCGCCTGTTCGGAACATTGCCCTACGCAGGCTGTACACATGATACCCTATAAAGGGATGCTGACCATCCCCGAAATCAGGCCGGAGATTTGTGTCGGTTGCGGCGGTTGCGAGTATGTCTGTCCGGCCATCCCCCATAAAGCCATTTATGTGGAAGGATTACGTTCACAAAATACGATCGAGATTGAGCACGAAGAGGTAGAGGAAATTGTGATCGATGATTTCGGATTCTGACCGGGAAATACAGTTTCTGTAATTCCTGGTTTTTAGCGTTCAATATCCATTTTAATTTTTATATCAGAAAATAAATTGATAGATTTGCAAACTTGTTAATTGTTTCTTTGTTGTAATGACGACGGAGATTTTATTTAGCGGGCAAAAAAGGAAATATCTTTTTCAACAAGAAGGTGACTATACATGAGTAGAACAACTGCCATATTATTATTACCCATCATGATGATCTTTGCGATACAACCTGTCATCGCATTGCATTATTGTGCCGGCGAGTTGCAATCACTCAACCTATTTGCCCAACCTGTAAACACAAATACCAGTCCTGTATATGCAGATCGTGGAAACAACCATTCCTGTTGTGATACACCCAAAACCGATACTGCCCATCACGATTATGAATGGCATGCCCCCGGCGACCGGTGCTGCGACACACAACTACTCGAGTTGACCACTGACGACTACCAGAATAAGGTAGAACAGCCGGAACTGCGCCTCCTGCCCCTTTCCATAGAGCATCAGGCAGGCGTTATGACTCAGTTGTATCAATTATCGGATCCATTCACCAACATCCAGACTCTTGATCCGGACTTTCCTCCGGAAGGTCTTTTCCTGAAAGATGTAAGTCTGCTCACTTACATCTGTATTTACCGTATTTGATTTTACGATACCGGTCGTTTTCGCTATAAACAACCGGGCACATAGGGATTGACATCACTATTCATAGTCAATCTTTTGCATTATCATATCTGGCAGAATCCAATCACTGCGAGATATCATCATAAAATCAAATTCACTATGCTCAACAAAATCATTCGATATTTTCTTGAAAACAGAATTATCACGCTACTGTTATTAGTCGCGATCATTGCATGGGGATTGTCCACCGCTCCTTTCAACTGGGGTGGAGGCATCCTGCCCCGCGATCCGGTACCCGTGGATGCGATCCCCGACATTGGCGATAACCAGCAGATCGTCGCTACCGAATGGATGGGACGTTCTCCCAAAGATATCCAGGACCAGATCACCTATCCGCTGACTACCTCACTGCTGGGTATTCTGGGCGTAAAGACCATCCGGAGTACTTCCATGTTCGGCATGTCGTTCATCTATATCATCTTCGATGAAAATATAGAGTTCTACTGGAGCCGTTCACGTGTACTGGAAAAACTCAATTCCCTCCCGGCCGGCACGTTGCCCGAAGGGGTTCAGCCCAGCCTTGGTCCCGATGCCACTGCGCTCGGACAGATATTCTGGTACACCCTCGAAGGGCGTGATCCCGAAACGGGCAGGCCCACAGGCGGATGGGATCCCGACGAACTGCGCACTGTACAGGATTTCTATGTGCGTTATTCGGTTTCGTCAGCAGAAGGCGTATCGGAAGTCGCTTCCATCGGCGGATTTGTGAAAGAGTACCAGGTAGAGATCAACCCCAATGCCATGCGTGCTTTTGGCGTTTCTATCATGGATATCATGAGTGCCGTGCAGAAAAGTAATCTCGATATCGGTGCGGAAACGGTCGAAATCAATAAAGCCGAATACCTTGTGCGCGGGCTCGGGTATATCAAAAATGTCTCCGACCTGGAGGAAGCTGTAGTCACCGTGCGTAACGGCGTGCCGGTGAAGATAAAAGATGTAGCTTTCGTCAATATTGGTCCCGCCACCCGGCGCGGCGGACTCGACAAGGAGGGAGTGGAAGCCGTAGGCGGCGTGGTGGTCGCCCGATACGGTTCAAATCCGCTTCAGGTAATCGATAATGTAAAAAAGAAAATCGATGAGATAGAATCGGGTTTACCGCAAAAGGTACTCGATGACGGCACGGTATCCAAAGTAACGGTGGTTCCGTTCTACGACCGTTCAGGTTTGATACAGGAGACGATCGGCACCCTCGAAGACGACCTCACGCTGGAAATGATCATCAGTATCATCGTCATTATTATTATCATTGTCAATCTGAGAGCATCGGTCGTCATATCCAGCCTGCTCCCCATAACAGTCCTGGCCGCCTTTATCGTGATGCGGCTATTGCAGATCGACGCCAATATCGTTGCCCTGTCGGGTATCGCCATTGCAGTCGGGGTGATGACCGATATAGGTGTCGTCTTCGTGGAGATCGTGATCCAGCACATGGAGAAACCGGAGAACAAAGGCATTACCAAAGGAAAAGCTTTTGTGCAGCTGATACACCGGGCGGTGAGTGAGGTTTCCACTCCCACTATCGTGGCCATGCTTACCACCATTGTCAGCTTCCTGCCCGTGTTCTTCCTGGAAGCACAGGAGGGTAAACTCTTCCGGCCACTCGCCTACACCAAAACCATTACACTGGTATCAGCTCTGATCCTCGGTATGACGGTCGTCCCCACCCTCACCTACTATTTCTTCTCGATCAGAATATCGTCCGGGACCATACGAAAAGCCCTGAATATCGCGCTTATCGTCGGCGGTATCTTGCTGTTTATTTTCACCGGAATAGGTGCAGCAATTGTATTGCCCCTGTTCGGAATAAATAACTTGTATGCCCACCGCTGGAAAAATAAAAAGACAACCACTTATATTACCGCAGGCATTGCAATCTTCGCGGCAACCGTCTTCCTGACTTCCCAATGGTTGCCGATGGGACCTCAAAAAGGTTTTGTAGTTAATTTCCTGATGGTGATCGTCTTTATCGGGCTGATCCTCGGGTTTTTCACACTCTTGATCAACAACTACGAAAAACTGATACGGTGGTGTCTGGCCAACCGGTGGAAATTTATGGTAATCCCGATTTTTACTGTGTTATTCGGTATCACTATCTGGTTGGGATTCGACTCGATATTCGGATTTATCGCGAAAGGATTCGAAACCGCAGGATGGAAAAATTTCCGGCAGACCGCTTTCTGGCAGGCGTCCACCGATCGGTTTCCCGGCATAGGCGAAGAATTCATGCCGAGCCTTAACGAAGGTTCTTTCTTGCTGATGCCGACAAGCATGCCGCATACAGGTATCGAGCAAAACCTGCAGTTTGTGGAAGCATTGGATAAAAGGATAACCAATATTCCCGAAGTGGAAATGACGGTCGGCAAATGGGGGCGTGTAAATTCGGCGCTCGACCCCGCCCCCACGCAAATGTTCGAAAATGTCATCAATTACCGCCCGGAATATATCCTCGACCAGGATGGCCGGCGCATGCGGTTTAAAACCAACCGCAAAGGCGAATACCTACTGAAAAGCGGGGCCACTTATAATCCTGAAGAGGGTTTCCGACTGATCCCCGCCGACAGCCTGGTTATCGACCGCAGAGGCGATTATTTCCGTCAATGGCGTCCGGAAATCAAATCGGCCGATGATATATGGCAGGAGATCGTGAACGTGTCACATCTGCCCGGACTCACCTCATCACCCAAACTCCAACCTATCGAAGCACGGTTGGTGATGCTACAGACAGGAATGCGGGCGCCGATGGGATTGAAAGTATCCGGACCCAACCTCGAGGCAATTGAAGAAGGAGGAAAGCTCCTTGAGGCTGCCTTGAAAGAGGTACCCTCGGTTTTACCTTCTACCGTGTTTTATGACCGCGCCGTGGGTGCTCCTTATGTGGAGATTGGCCTGAACCGACAGAATATGGCACGGTACGGCATCACGGTCGCCGACTTGCAGGATGTCATCAGCGCCGCAGTGGGCGGTATGGCATTGACCACGACGGTGGAAGGGCGTGAACGGTTTCCCGTACGGTTACGGTATCCACGTGAACTACGCGAAAACCCCGAAGAACTGGGCAACCTGATTATCCCCACCGCCACCGGCGCACAGATACCATTGAAAGAAGTGGCCGACATAGGATATACCCGCGGCGCCCAGATGATTCAAAGTGAAAATACCTTCTTGATAGGGTATGTCATCTTCGACAAGATTGCCGGAAAAGCAGAGGTCGATGTCGTAAAGGAAGCAGACAAAGTACTGAAAGATAAAATAAATTCCGGTGAGCTCCGGCTTCCGCAAGGGGTCTCCTATACATTTGCCGGTAATTATGAGCAACAGCAGCGGGCAGCCGATCGGTTACTGATCCTGATTCCGGTATGCCTGATCCTGATCCTGGTCATCCTTTATTTCCAGTTCAAGACCGTTACCGCGTCATTCATCCATTTTTCAGGAGTATTTGTCGCTTTTGCCGGAGGGTTTATCCTATTATGGTTATATGGCGAACCGTGGTTCCTGAATTTTTCGGTGGGCGACGTGAATATGCGCGATCTGTTCCAAATGCGCCCGGTCAACCTGAGTATCGCCGTGTGGGTAGGGTTTATCGCCTTGTTCGGTATATCCACAAGCGACGGGGTATTGATGGGATCGTTCATTCATGATACATTCCTCGAACGCGACCCGCAGACCAAAGAAGAGATCAGGGAGGCGGTCGTGTACGCAGGCTTACGGCGTGTACGCCCGGCAGCGATGACCACCGCGGTTACCCTGATCGCCTTACTGCCTATCCTCACTTCCACGGGAAGGGGTTCCGATATTATGGTGCCAATCGCCATACCTACCTTCGGAGGGATGCTGATCCAATCCATGACAATATTCGTTGTACCCGTCCTCCAATGCTGGTGGCGCGAATCGGTGATAAAAAAACATGGTAGCATTAAAGAATAAAAACAAAACAGATATGTCGACAATAAGAATATTTTTCATTACGCTGTTCTTCGTTTTGGCGATGACCGGGACATTGTTTGCTCAGGCCGATTCACCTACCGGCCTGCCGATCCCCCGACAGGAGGCCAACTCACCTGCGACACCTCAGATTTCCGACTCCCTGCCCCACTACCTTGAAGTGGCAGCACGCAATAACCCGGGAGTGAAGGCCGACTTTTTGGCCTATAAAGCATCACTGGAAAAGATGCCGCAGGCGGGTGCTTACCCCGATCCCGAACTGGAAATAGGCTTCTTCCTGCAACCGATGGAGATCATCGACGGTCGCCAGATTGTCGATTTCACCTTGATGCAGATGTTCCCCTGGTTCGGAACGCGCAAAGCTGCACGCACCGAAGCAGAACACATGGCTAACATGGCTTTCGAACAATTCAGGGAGACGCGCGACAACCTTTACCTGCGGGTTTATACACAATGGTTCACTCTGTGCAGTCTGCAGCAGCAATTAAGCAACAGCCGCGAGAACCGGGATTACCTGAAACAACTGGAGACACTGACCATACGTAAGTTTTCCGCTTCTCCGGCAGGAGCCACAGGTTCCGGGGGACGTACGCAAACAACACCGGCTACCGGATCCTCTTCTATAGCCACAAGCAGTATGGGAGCATCGGGAAATATGGGGAGTATGGGGTCATCCATGGGAGGAACAGCGACCCAGCCTCAAACTACCGGCAACACTATGTCTTCTATGAGTTCCGGAGGAAGCATGCAAAGTATGGGCAGTTCTTCCGGCATGTCGGTTGTATTGCGTATCCAATTGGAAATTGCAGAACTGGAAAACAGTATCGAAAGCATTTTGTCGCAAATCGAAGCCGAAACGGCAGCCTTCAACGCGTTGTTGAACCGACCGGACAACAACAAGGTGCATCTCCCCGACTCGATCATTGCGATACCGTTTTCATTAGACGTAGCCTTAACGGCTGAACAGATCAATCTGAACAATCCGATGCTGGCGATGATCGACCAGGAAGGGGCGGCCTACAGGGCCAAAGCAGAAATGGACAAAAAAATGGGTTATCCGATGTTAGGGATAGGGTTACAGTATTCGGTAATCGGCAAACGGATGGATATGGGGCATGCAGGTCTCCCGGTAACGGATATGAACGGCAAGGACATGATCATGCCGATGGTCTCTATCAGCCTGCCTATTTATCGAAGTAAATACAAGGCACAACAAAAGGAGAGCAATATCCGCTGGCAGGCAAGCCGACAGCAATATGCCGATACCCAGAACACCTTGTATACCGAACTTTATCGCAGTAGGCACTCCCTGGATGATGCCTCGAGAAAAATTGCCCTGTACGAGAAGCAAGCACAACTCGCACAAACAACCTATCATTTACTGGTACAGGAGTTTATCTCGGGAAAAAGCGACCTGACCGATGTCATACAGGTACAGCGCCAATTACTCGATTATAAGTTAAAGAAAGCAGAAGCCATCGCCGAATACAATACGATGGTAGCTTCGATACAAAAACTGATCTCTTTTGAGAGTAACTAAGTTGATGTGTTGATTTACGGATGTGATAATGTGACTAGCTAAAAAGAAGTCCGAAGTTGAGAAGTAAAGAAGTTGAGAATACATTTTTAATTAAAAAAAATATGAACACTAAGATAAAGAAAGCGATCAATAATAAGTATGTTACCTACGGATTGATCCTGTTAGTAGGACTATTCCTCGGTTGGTTGATTTTCTCCGGCGGCTCGTCGTCGAACGACGGGGCTGCAACAGCAGAACACGGCCACGATCATGATCACGGCGAGGAAATATGGACCTGCTCCATGCATCCTCAGATACGGATGGACAAGCCGGGAAAATGTCCTCTCTGCGCGATGGACCTGATCCCTCTGAAATCAACCGGATCAGGTGATGCCGCTATCGATCCCGACGCTATTCAACTAAGTACCGAAGCGGTAGCGCTGGCCAATATCCAGACGACTGTCGTCAGCCGGCAAAATCCGGTAAAAGATATCCGGCTTTACGGGACTATCCAAGTGGACGAACGGCTTTCACAATCCCAGGCATCCCATATGGGCGGCCGCATCGAGAAACTGATGGTCAGTTTTACCGGCGAGAGTGTACGCCGGGGGCAAACCATTGCTACCATCTACTCACCCGAATTGTTAAGTGCGCAACAGGAATTATTGGAAGCCGTAAAGATGAAAGATATCCAGCCGGCATTGCTGCATGCGGTAAGAGAAAAACTATCCCTCTGGAAATTATCGGACGAACAGATAGCCGCCATCGAACAATCGGGAGAAGTCTCTCCGTTAATCGATATTACGGCAAATACAAGCGGTATAGTCGTTTCCAAAAATGTCAACCAGGGTGATTATATCAGCACCGGAACCATTCTGTTTGAGATTGCCGATCTTTCCCGGATATGGGCAGTTTTCGATGCATATGAAACCGATCTCCCCTTCCTGAAAATAGGCGACAGGTTGGAGTATACCCTCCAATCTCTTCCCGGAAGAACATTCTCAGGTAAAATATCTTTCATCAATCCTATACTCGATCCTACAACACGTACTGCCAAAATCAGGGTGGAGACGGCCAATCCCCGCACTGAACTGATGCCCGGAATGTATGCCAACGCCCTTGCGAGTGCGCCGCTGAAGCAACACAACAACGAAATCGTCATCCCAAAATCAGCCGTCCTATGGACGGGCAAGCGTTCCATCGTCTATGTGAAACAACCCGGTACCGAAACGCCGGCATACCTCCTCAGGGAAGTAGAACTGGGTCCTTCACTCAGCGAAGCTTACCTGGTTCTTTCAGGGATAGAGGATGGCGATGAGATCGTGACGAACGGCGCCTTTACCATTGATGCGAGTGCCCAACTTGCGGGGAAACGCAGTATGATGAACGATGAAGCCGGCCACGCCGTTACCGGGCACGAAGGCCATTCCATGCAGGGAGGCGGGGGACATGTACATAATCAGGCTCCCGCCGGACATGAACATGCAATGATGACTGTACAGGGACTTTGTGAGATGTGTAAAGATCGTATTGAGAAAACGGCTATGAGTGTGAAAGGTGTATCTTCCGCCTCGTGGGACGGGACTACGAAGCTGTTACACCTGAATTTCGACCCTCAGCAGACCGATCTCGACAAGATCTCCCAGGCCGTTGCCAAAGCGGGTCACGACACAGACAAGCACAAAGCCGACCAAAAGGTGTACGACGCGCTGCCCGCATGCTGTAAGTACAGAAAGTAAAATGGGAAACAACGAACAAAAATATCCTATTTTCGTTAAACAAAGGCAAACTCAGATTTAAATAAACAATTAGAAAAAAGTTATGATGAAAAAGTATGTATTATCAGCAATGATTGTTGCAGCCTCATTGTTCGCCGCATGCAATTCGGGTAGTTCCAAAAGCGGTGCTGCTACAACCGGAACAGCACAGACTGAAACGGAAGTATCCGCCGGGACAGAAAATCAGGACGAGCATGCTGTGCTTGGTGTACAGGGGCTTTGTGAAATGTGTAAAGAAAATATAGAAACTGCGGCAAAAAGCGTAGACGGAGTATCTACTGCCGAATGGGATGTGGAGAAAAAAGAACTCCATCTGCATTTCAATCCGCAACAAACAACTCTCGATGCTGTCAGTAAAGCCATTGCCGAGGTAGGATATGATACCGACAGGGATAAAGCAGACCAGGCAGCTTACGATGCATTACCGGCTTGTTGCAAATACAGAGGTTGATTTTTTCAATTAATTATTCAATCCGTCTCAAATATTTCCCTATTTTCACTTTCTATCAGGATAATTTACTAAATTTGCAAATCATGGACAACGATTCCGGTTATATCATTTCGTGAAATCACATTATCGTTCCACAAGGATAAAATCGAAATTGAACATACAGCCATTTAAGTTCCAAGCATATAAAAAAACTAAGAGCAAATGAAACGATTTTTTCTATTACCGGTACTTCTCATTCTCGGTATGGTTTTATACGGAAAGCCGGTATTGCCGGAAATCCTGAGCGACGGGATGGTACTGCAACAAAACAGCAAAGTGAATATATGGGGAAAAGCCGGTCCGGGCAAAACAGTAGAGGTCAAGCCTTGTTGGAGCAAAACGGCAGTGAAAGCCACAGTCGACAACGAAGGAAACTGGCTCGCCGTGATCGAAACGCCCGAAGCAAGCTTCAACCCACGGACCATTACAATTTCCGATGGAGAAGAGATAGTCCTCAAGGATATCCTGATTGGGGAAGTATGGTTGGCATCCGGACAGAGTAATATGGAAATGCCCTTACAAGGTTTTAATAACAACCCCATACTGGGTGCCAACGAAACCATTGCCTTCTCCGGACAATATCCCGCCATACGATTTGTCACAATACCTAAAACACCTTCTTTTGAACCATTAGAGAGTGTAGAAGGACGCTGGCAGGTATGTAATCCGGCCAATTCACCGGGATTCAGTGCCACGGCATTTTTCTTTGCCGAAACACTCCACCGGTCGCTGAATGTACCCGTAGGTATTATTGTTTCCTCCTGGGGAGGTACTAAAGTAGAAGGGTGGACCAGCAGGGAAATCCTCGAGACTTATCCCGATGTGGATCTGAATGAAGAAGCGGTCAATAAATTACATCCAATGGCCCGTCCGCTGCTGATGTACAATGGCATGATCCATCCGCTTACCAATTATATAGTAAAAGGTTTTATCTGGTATCAGGGAGAATCGAATGTCGGTGCCCATCAGGTTTATGCTGAACGCCTTCACAATATGGTGACCCTCTGGCGCAAACAATGGAATAATCCTGAACTGCCATTCTACTATGTGGAAATTGCTCCTTATGCCTATGGCAATGGAGATGATAGCAGGGCAGCCTATCTGCGCGAGGCGCAGTTTAAAGCGCAAAAACTGATTTCTCATAGCGGGATGATTTCTACGAACGATTTGGTGGAACCTTATGAGTTAACCAACATCCACCCCCGCAATAAAACGGATGTAGGAAAACGGCTCGCATTCATGGCGCTTAACAAGACTTATGGGTATGACCGGATAGTTGCCCGTGGGCCCGAGTATAATTCAATGGAGATTCGTGACGGTAAAGTAATTCTCTCCTTCGATCATGCAAGAGAGGGATTCAACCGCACAGATGGTATCGAAGGATTCGAAATTGCGGCCGAAGACGGACAGTTCCTTCCCGCCGTGGCAATAGTTCGTGACGGCAAAGTGGAAGTGTTCCGCGAAGGGGTTGACAAACCGGTAGCTGTCCGTTATTGTTTCCGTAACTTCCAGACAGGTAACTTTGCCGGCACGCGTGAATTACCGGTAGTCCCGTTCAGAACAGATTCATTTGAGAAATAATAGAAACAGTGAATTTGCATTCAGAAAGTGAACCGCATGTTTACCCGTATCCCGCCTTTGGAGATTTCCGGATGGTCAAGATAGCTAAGGCGACGGTAGTAACTTATTTGCAGCACCTTGAGTATATTCTCAACCCCCAGGCTATATTCCATATAGGGTTTATTGCCGAACATAAAAGTTCCTTCGGGAAACATGAATAACCCGTCAGTCAGGTATGGGTTGTTTTTATCGGATAAATCCCCGTAAACACCACTGAAAGACACCACTTCACGCATTTTCAGGCGGTTGACAAGGGGGATACGGTTGAGGATAAACCCTTTCAAATGGTAATTTGCCGTTATTGAAACATATTGGTCGGCGACAAATTCCATGGCGTTCATCAGGTGGAAAGCATCTTTCTGGATAGTCCACGATTGATTGGCATTGGGCATGATCAACAAGGGAAAGGGCACCTTGTCCCACACTTTTCCGGCTTTTATCTTCGTATCGATATGCCCGAAAGACGAGAGCCAGATGCGTTTTTCCATACTCAACTCCGTATGTTGGTAGGAATAATCGCCTCCTGCCACACCGTCCGTCCCGATTTGGTGGGAAAGGAAAAAGATGGGCGCATCGTTGGAGAGGTTACCGACCGATTCTTTTCCCACACGGGTATTAAACGGACGTTCTCCCGGTGCAAAACGCAACGAGGCGCCCCACTCGGCGGTGGTGAAATCGGTCAATTGGGTAAAAAGGTCGTTCCCGTCATGCCGGATATATTGCAGCGCGCCTGCGGCCTCATTGTTCTGGTGTTGCAGCCATGTGCTTACCGTAAGGCCGTTGAGCCACTCTTTCTCGTATTGCAGCCGCGTAGTGCGGAGATAATTCATCTTATCCATCACCTTCCCCGTCCTAAAGGAGAGCAACATGTTGTCCTGGCCGGTATTGAAGAATGTATGCCCGGGTGTGAAAATATCGAACTCGTGCGACAAGCTAAGGTTATTAAGCGGGGTCTCCTTCTCGTGGTATTCCTTGTCGTTGAAACTGTAGGTTGCCTTGGCCGAATACTTCCATTTATGGTCTTTGAATCCGTAGGCCGCATATCCTCCGAAAAAGAGGTGGGGATGCAGGTTGGCCGTGGTCATAGCCCCTGCCCGCAGTCTCAACCCTTCCACTTCGTTGAACGAGATGGAGCTGTTCATGGGGCCGATATCTAACTTATTGGTATCATGCTCCCTGCTGGTTTCGATAAAGCCTGACACTACCACTCCCAATACCTTCATGAAGACCTTGAATGAGTTCCGGTCATAAAATTGATCCATGATCTCTCCCATGGCATTTTCACTGTCGGAAAGAGGCACTTGCCTTTGTTCCGCCCACAACAAATCGCTAAGGACTGCATTAGGTGCCGTATACACATCGCCCTGCAAGGCGAAGACGGAATCGCGATTGGCAACCTCATAGCGGTAATGGTCGTAACTTCTCAACTGGTGGACATACAGCGGTTGCGTACCTTTTATGAATCGTCCTTGCACATAAGTATCCACCCTGTCGGGTGCCCATACCCCTTCCGGCGTCTGTTTGAACTCCTGTTCTATCTGGATATGGTTGACGAAGTTGAGGTTGATTTGTTTCGGAACGTTCAGGGTGGCTTTCTTGACAGCGTAGGTACCATCCGTCAAAATATAAAGCCGTCCGGTAAACCCATAGCTTTGTGAATTGGCAGGTACAAAAGCCAGGTCGATGCACTGGTCGCCATTTACTGCCACGGTATCCATGATAAAGTATTGATAATAGGCCGTCGCCAGCGTGGAGGAGAGCGGGCTCACAAAGCGGTTGAGCAGGAATTTAATGTCGTTGTCAAAAATGTTTACCTCATGAAAGATTTCATCGAGATTGGCACTGAAAGCGCCGTAATTGTCCAACTCCCGGTCGATACCCTCTTGTCTCAATGCCTTATAGATTATTTTTTCCGATCGCGGGTCTTTGCGGTAATACTGGTCTGCCAGTTTCTCCCGTATGGAAAGTGTCAGTATCGGATTTCCGTCGATAGCCGAGGAATCGACATAGTTCACAAGAAAGGGAAATCGCCGGAGGAATGCGTTCTGGCCGGCATCAGGGTTGAATTGATCCAAAGCCAGGGAAATTTTTTCGTAGGTCTCCACCTGATATTCATCCAAGGAGGTGATCCGGTTTTGGTCCTTGTGTTCGATCACATTCCGGATCAAATCGACGGCGGGATTATTTCTTCTGCGGTATCGCTCTCTCTTCGGCCGTATGACCACTTCGTCGAGTTCCATAGTGGAGGGCGTCAGCAATATTTCCAGTCCGGCATTATGGGCTCCCGCTTTCAAGGGGACTTTTTTCGTCTCATATCCGACGAAAGAGACCTGCAAGGTGTGGTATCCTTGCGTATTTCTCAATTCAAACTCTCCGTTGTCGTTAGTAGCGGTCCCAATGGTTGAATTTTCAAACATGACGGTAACGAAAGGCAAGTCTTCGCCCGTAACTGAGTCTTGCACCAAACCCGACGCGGATGTGACAGTCTGCGCATACCCGCTAAAGGTTATGAGTCTCATCAAGAAAAACAGTCTGTAATACTTATACAACGATCTACCCTTCATCCACCTACATCAACATTAACCGATATGAAGGAACAAAAGTAGTTGTTTTTAGCATACGCAGCTGTTATTTTGTGATTAAACTATCTTAGGGCATCTAAAAAATTGTTTTTCCTCCACATGAAAGCATTCTGCCCTCATAACGGAAGAAGGCAGGACAGAAAGTGAAACAAGGGACAGAGGTTAGTTGGGATATCCTACCGATTGTGTCAACAATACCTCCTGGTTGGATGGCAATTTGAGCAGTTCGCGCAATTTATCCTTGTCAAAAGAACCGCGGACAACAACTCCTAACCCTTCGGATGCACAATACAAATAAACGTTCTGCGCTACAAACCCGCAGTTGGTATAGGCATATTCCTTGCTTGAGGCTTTTTCCATATCGGAGACAAAGATGAGATTGAGTGCTGCTTGCGCTACAAAATCCTGGCTACCTGCCTGAGCACGATGATCGCCTTTCTTCACCTCTTTCAAAAGATGGTTACGGGCATCATAAAAATAGACTCCACTCATAGTTGTTACATACAGTTCCAATTCCTGACGGTTGTTTGCCGTCGGCGCAGTGCGTTTATCATCACGGTTAAAGCCGTTAGCCGCCCATAACAGATCGGACAATTGCTGAGGAGTTAATTCCCTATCCTGATAAGAACGAATAGACTGCCTCTCGTTCAATGCCTGCATCAGGGGTTTTCCTCCTGTCCTGTCGGGTGCGGGCAATTTGATATCCTGAGCTGATATCGAATAACTCATGATAAAAAAAATTGATAAAATACTAAATCGATTCATAATGAACTTCTTTTATTATTTCAAAATCTTGTTATTCTCCTTCTTTACTCCTTAAAAGCTCCCTTACTTTAATTCCCCACGTTTTCAAATCATTTTCAGTCCAGTGGCTCGCAGGAGAAGTCGTATCTTTTACCATAGAACAGAGCTCATCTTTATCGGCAATAGACCACATCACATAACTTAACCGATGCTTGTCCATGAATTGCACCCAAAGGGCCCATTCTTCCATATCAAACGATCCGGTTCCGGAAGCTTCAGTAGCGGCACATTCCGATACAAAAACCGGAATACCCTTATTAAGTGCATATTCTACACGGTCACGCAAATATTGTTTGTGCGTTGCCGAATAGAAATGGACGGTATACATAATATTGTCATACCCGGTAATAGGATCATCAGCAGCCAGGTGAATATCCTGCGACCAGTGTGGTGAACCGACCAGGATAATATTTTTAGGATCGATACCCCGAATTGTTTTGATTATCTCTTCAGAGTATGCTTTTACATCGTCCCATGAATCATATTCGGGCTCATTGAATATCTCATAGATAATATTAGGATAATCTTTATATCTGGTGGCTACAGTGGCAAAAAAATCTTTGGCTTCTTCCGTCAGTATATTGTGACTGTGCCAGTCGACAATCACATATATACCATCAGCAATAGCTGCGTCAATCACTCTGTAAAGGAGATTATATGCTTGTTCCGGGTTATCTATGAAAGCCCCATCAGGTTCAACACCAATTGCCGCCCTTACCACAGCAGTATTCCAATCTGTGACTAACCATGGCACGGTTCCTTTGTTATAAAACCGCGGCCACCAGTTGTGCCATCCGAAACTCACGCTATGAAGTGCTGTCGCTTCTCCTTGTTGATTTACCATCCGGTTACCCTGTACCGATAGTTGACCATTTAATTCCACAAAACTCTTTTCTTCCCGCTGCACTTCAGATCCCCGCGAGCATCCCTGCAAGAGAGATAAAACAACTCCACAAATCACAAGGATAAATTTCTTCATCATCATATTCATTTTTAAGGTATCCGTAAACTATACACACAAAGCGCCTGCTCCAAGAATACCGATATTATGCAGGTCGGAAGTCAATATTTGAATTTTCTCCACCGACTTGGGATAAGGGAAACCTTTCAGATTCTCATACATTGAATCTTTAAAGAGGTCGAATGATTTAGATATGGAACCTCCGAAAATAATAGCCTGCGGATCAAGGATCAACAATATCACTTTCACCAACGCGGAGATATGTTTTCCATATTGGTTATATATTTCAATCGACTCTATATCTCCTTCCCTCGCTTTTAATGCAATTTCATAGCCTGAACGGCCTGTCGTCCGGGTAAAGAAACGACTTCCGCAGTATTCCTCAAGGATTGAATCGAGATAGGGTATCTCTCCAAATTCTCCGGAACCACAGTTGGAGTCGAATAACAGATGATTATCCTGAATGATACCCCCTCCTACGCCTGTTCCTAATGTAATACCCACAAAATTTTCAAAATTTCTGCCTTTTCCAAAGATTTTCTCCCCATAGGCAAAACAGTTAGCATCATTATCAATATAAACAGGCAGTCCAAATTCCGCTTCAAGAAGGGATTTCAGATGTACTTCATCCCAATTCCTTATATTCTGAACATTGTAGACAATCCCTTTCTCCCTGTCTACTACACTCGGCACTCCTATTCCGATCGCCCTGGTATCAGTAGTCTTTAGCTGACGGATAAGTCCCTTCAGTATATTCAATGTTTTATCACCCCCCTCCCGGGCACAGGTATCTACTATAATCTGCCCGGCTATATGCTCACCTTCTATTCGACCTCCAACAATGGAGGTACCGCCCATATCAATACCAAGAATGTTTCCCATATATTTACTTTATTTCAATATCTGGTACAAATTTAATAAACTTTTCTAATCATCCATCAATAACGATACGGGATCAGAGAGGTATTCCATTACCCTCTTAACAAAGCGGGTGGTCTCGCCACCATCCACAATACGATGGTCGACGGTAAGTGAAACAGGCATGATATTGCCTACCACGATTTCGTCATCTTTCACGATAGGCGTTTTCAGGATACGCCCGATACCCAATATACCGGCTTGAGGGAAATTGATCACCGGCGTAGCAAAAATACCGCCAATGGAACCGAAGCTGGTGATGGTAAAAGAACCTTCTTTCATATCTTCCAATACTAATTTTCTCTCCCGTGCCTTTTGGGCCAATTCACCTATTGCCTTTGCTATTTCGAAAATAGTTAAACGGTCTGCATCCCGGATCACGGGCACCACTAATCCATCGGGGGCATCCACCGCGATACCGATGTGGTAACGGTTGCGGAAGATCATCCGGTTGTTTTCCGTATCGATCTGGGAATTAAGCTGGGGATGTTGTTTCAATGCTTGTGCCACCGCTTTCACAACAAAGGCCAGATAGGTGAGCTTCACATCCTTAGCGGCAAATTTGGGTTTGTATTTCGTAACGACCTCCTTCAACAAGGATATCTCCACCTCTTCAAAAACCGACATGTGTGCCGCGTTATGTTTGGAGTGAAGCATATTCTTTGCAATGGTCTTCCTGATCTGGGTAAGTGGTTTGTAGGTTACATCTTCTATCTGGGGTGCAATTGCACTTGTTTTACCACTCCACTCTGTTGATGGTGATGTATAATTCAGTATATCCTCTTTTTTGACTCTTCCTGAGGGACCACTACCCGGCACATGGTTGATATCGATTCCCATCTCTTTTGCCATAGCACGGGCGACCGGTGTAGCCAGCACTTTGCGTACCATTTCATCCGATTCCCCGGATTCAGGAAAACTTTCTTCACTTGCCGCCAGCACAGTACCTTCACCGGCCAATTCCATGGTTCCTACTACCGCTGCACCATCTTCCGATTCAACAATAGCTTCCACGGGCAATCCCGCATCTACGACTATCGGTTTGTCAGTATCAGTATTTTCCTTTTCAATATTCTCCGCGCGCTCTCCACTGCCCTCTATTTCTATCTCCACAAGCGGCGAACCCACATGAATTACATCGCCCACATTGCCGTGACAGGCGATAACAGTGCCACTTTTGGGAGAAGGAATATCAGCTACTACTTTGTCTGTTTCCATCTGCACCAGAGAATCACCCACTTTCACATTATCTCCTTCCGAAACAAACCACTCCAATATGGTTCCTTCTTCCAATCCTTCGCCTAAGTCGGGGAAATTAAATACAAACCTCATTATGATTGATTTTTAGATATTTAGAGCCAAGAACCAAGACTTTTTATGTAAGAATTACCCTCCTATTCAATCTCATTGGCATATTGGCACATTATTTTCATTGACATTACTTGTCCCGATTTATCGGGATTAAAACTTAACGCTCCTTTCAATTTCATAAAAAATACGCTCGGGCGAAATTATATAATACTTCTCCCCCTGTGCCAACGGAACGATGGTATCGAATCCCGCCACCCTCCTGGGGGGTGCTTCCAGATAAAGGAAAGCCTCCTCATTGGCGATGGCGATTAACTCCGCCCCGACACTGAAAGATTGGTGTGCTTCGGCCACAATAAGCACACGTCCCGTTTTCCGCACAGAATTCCCGATTGTTTCCCGGTCGATGGGGTAAATGGAACGCAAGTCAATCAACTCCACCGAAATGCCTGCCTCTTGTGCCATCGCAATCGCTTTCTGGCATTCACGGATCATGGCCCCGAAAGCCACAATCGTTATATCTGTCCCTTCCTGCACCACGCGGGCCTTGCCAAGGGGAAGGGTAAACTTCTCTTCAGAAACCTCCTGCTTGATTGCCCGGTAAATCCGTTTTGGTTCCATAAAGATAATGGGGTCATTGCTTTCGATAGCGGAAATCATCAACCCTTTCGCATCATGGGGAGTGGACGGGATCACTACCTTGAGCCCCGGGATATGGGCAAACAGGGCCTCCGGACTGTCGGAATGATGCTCCAGGGCATTGACTCCACCACCGTAGGGAAAACGGATCACCATCGGCACTCCGTATTTCTTACGAGAACGGTTCTGCATGCGTGACACATTGGAGAGTATCTGGTTAAAGGCAGGGAAGGTAAACCCTTCGAACTGCAGTTCCACGATAGGCCTGAGACCCGACACAGCCATCCCCAGAGCTGTGCCGACGATCCCCGACTCCGCCAGGGGCGAATCGAAGACACGCTCCACGCCGTACTTCTGCTGCAACCCCTCGGTCACACGGAAAACGCCACCCTCCACGCCTACATCCTCACCATAAACAACAATATCCTTATCTTCTTCCAGCTTTATATCGAGCGCATTATTAATCGCTTTCACCATTGTCATTACGCTCATCTCCTGTTCTCCTTCCAGCTTAAGAATTGTGCATATTCCATCTTTTGTCTCTTTAACTCGTCCGGCATATCGGTATACATATTTTCAAATACCTCTTCCCAGGGATAGGACTTGTTATTTTCCGCATCTACAAACTGGGCATCGATCTCCGAACGGTATTCTTCAGTGAGTTTTTCTTCATCGATCTGCCATATTCCCTTATTTTGCATATAACGTTTCAGACGGATCAACGGATCGGTCAGCCCCCATAGCGTCTCCTCATCCTTACACCTGTATTTCGAGGGGTCGTCAGAAGTGGTATGGGCACCACGACGATAGGTGACAGCTTCGATCAGCACGGGTCCTTTACCTGACCGGACGTATTCGGAGGCCGTTTTATAAACAAGATACATGGCAAGAAAGTCGTTACCATCCACCTTGATTCCCGGGATACCAAAAGCAACCGATTTCACCGCAAGGTTGATCGAATTGGTCTGCGACTTCACCGGGACGGAAATAGCATACTGGTTATTTTGTATCGTAAAGACGACCGGCACCTGCCATACACCGGCAAAATTCAGCCCTTCGCTAAAATCACCTTCCGAAGTACCGCCGTCACCGATAAAAGTATATACCGCTTCATCCTTTTTCTGGTATTTCACGGAATAACCTATACCGGTGGCATGATGAAATTGCGTTCCGATAGAAATCGCTATTGGCAGGACATGGTAGGCATCCTTGAAACTGCCGCCTTGTTCATTTCCCAGATAAAACAGGAACATCTCTTTCATAGTAACCCCTTTAGCCAACAGGGTACCCATTTCACGGAAAGCAGGCGCCACCCAGTCCTCTTTCCGGATATTCATTCCGGCGGCAATATGGATAGCTTCCTGTCCCATATTGGGCGTATAGGTGTACATCCGTCCCTGGCGCTGATAAGAGACAGCCATCTCATCGGCCAACCGCTCGTATAACATCTGCTTATAAGCATCTATAATCATTTCGTCCTCCAATGCGGGCATCAGCGATTCATTCACCACATTCCCTTCATTGTCGATGACCTGCAGCATCTTATCTTCTATTGGATCGAAGTCACGAAAAATCGCAGGTAAATCATTTTGGATCATTTATCTGTCTGTTTAGCACTATTTCTTTGTATGACATAGCCTGAAGCAATCAAACTATTTTAAACAACACTTCGCTGTGAATCTTAAATACACTTAGCACTGAATATAACAGTCCGGACCATAAATAGTTCTTAAAAGAGGCTGAAACAGGTCATAAAAATACTTACAAACGAACCCTCTGTCGTCATTGTCACTTAATATTATTAATTTTGCGCCCTCATTCCTGTGTCTTGTCATTCAAAAGGAAGATAGAATCAGCAGAATTAGAATAAAACAAAGGAAGAAAAGTTCAACAATGGATTTATATACAGAAACGGAGGAAAGACAACAGCCGGCAAGTAGTGTACAGTCAGAAGTGATATATCAAAAAACGATTTATACCATCTTATTCACAATTAGTTTTGCGCATCTGCTTAACGATATGATGCAATCGGTTATTCCTGCCGTATATCCCATTATTAAAGAGAAATTTAATTTTTCATTTACGCAGATAGGTATCATCACTCTTACGTATCAATTCGCTTCGTCGGTATTGCAACCCTTTATAGGATTTTATACGGACAAACATCCAAAACCATTTTCTCTTTCTATTGGAATGAGTTTTACACTGGTTGGACTTATCGTCTTGTCGATGGCCTCCAATTTTCACACCTTCCTCCTTGCCGTCACGCTGGTGGGTATAGGTTCATCGGTTTTTCATCCGGAATCTTCAAAAGTGGCACAACTGGCCTCAGGTGGAAGAAAAGGTCTTGCACAATCTATTTTTCAGGTGGGAGGGAATTTCGGGAGCTCCCTGGGTCCCCTTTTAGCAGCATTGATCGTCTTGCCTTTTGGACAACCTGCCATTATATGGTTCACGTTGGCGGCTTTACTGGCGATCCTTATCCTGCTTCGGGTCGGGAAATGGTACAAGTCACATCTGCATATAAAACTGACGGCCCGGGGAAAGACACAGACAGAAAATGCCATTACATTACCCCGAAGAAAGGTAATCGGGTCATTAATCATACTATTCTTCCTGGTTTTCTCCAAGTACTTTTATATGGCAAGCATGACGAGTTATTTTACTTTCTTCCTGATTGAAAAGTTCAATGTCTCCGTACAACACTCGCAGTTATACCTGTTCATTTTTCTTGCCGCTGTGGCTGCCGGCACAATTGCCGGAGGACCTTTAGGAGACCGTTTTGGCAGAAAATACATTATCTGGTTTTCAATCCTCGGGGTGGCTCCTTTTGCTCTTTTAATGCCTCACGTTGGTCTATGGGCGACCATTGTCCTTGCCGTGTTTGTAGGGTTGATTCTTTCATCCGCATTTTCGGCCATATTGGTATATGCGACCGATCTTGTTCCGGGGAAAGTGGGTATGATCGCCGGGTTATTCTTTGGACTGGCCTTCGGGATGGGAGGCATAGCCTCCGCGTTTTGGGGGTGGTTGGCAGATAAGACAAATATTGAATTTGTGTTCAATATTTGTGCTTACTTGCCTCTAATCGGAATAATAACAGCTTTCCTGCCAAATATTGAAGGTAGAAGAAAGTATTCTGCACTCAATTTGCAGGAATAATTTTATTCAAAATACTTTTTGATATATCAACTATTCCAATTAAATTTGAATCTTTTATTAAAATCTAAACAAAGCTAAGACTAATATGAAAACAAACTATTTGTATGTCACATCAACATGGTTGGTTCTTTTCATGTGGTTGCTTTTATCATGTTCCAATTCCGACGAACCAACCGGTCAAAATCAAACCTACGATGAACGAGAAAATATCTTTCTAAAAGACTTCAGGGAGAAAGTAAGGGGAGACTGGAAAGTAGAGAAAATACTCATTGCTAAAGGCTATATTTCAGATGATTCCACGAATGACTCTGTTGTTTTCAATCCGGGAAGGATTTTTATAAACAATATCTACAATGATCCAATTCATGCGGAAAAATACAATCAATTGGAAGCATCCTTTTATATAAACCATGAAACTATTCCTTTTAAATCACGATTATTAGCAAGCCCTGCCGACAAACCTTTAGAGTTTAAAGGAGTGTTTGGCTTGATGGAATCCAATTATTACATCCCCTTCCCGGTCAGTTCCGACCGCTTTTCAGAAGAATACTTATTCCTGGATAAATTTTTCTTCGGAGACAACTATAGCATGGTTTTAAGCGAAGATGAAAAGACTTTTACATGGAGAGGGCTGAACCGCCATATTAGAGAGATTATATTATCCAGATAAAAACGCCCTTCCGGTCATGTTAATAAGTCGTACTAAAGTATCCTGCACTATTTTGTACAATCGGGAACTAACGTCTGAAAAAGTTATGTAAAGACCAATTTATCAACGTTAGAAAAGATAAAACTTGTCTCTTATACAATTGTGTCAACAGTGTCGACTCAATTGTATTATTCAGTATATCAGTAGATTGAATTTCTAGCTAAGGTCGAAGTCATGGAACGGTGTCGTTCTATTTTTCGGCAAAGGGACAAACACAAATCACACAACTGAATAACTAGATCAAATAATAAAAAGACAACAAAACCGGGTTTACGCATGTTATATTTACGAATGATTTATGTTTTGTCAAATTACATAGAACTTGACTACTCCTTGAACAGAAATAAACGATTTTCCAATAATTCAATATACTTTGCTTGATATTCCGGCGAAAGGAAAGAGGATTTTATCTCTTGCTTCATTTTTTTCTCTGCTTTGATAAATCGCTTAAAGGTATTCAACATTTGTTTTTCGGTCAATTGAAATTTCAATCCCAAGTTTATAAAATCTGATTTCGTCAATTTTCTTTTTTTCCCGTTGATAGTAAGGGCCATTTCTTCCACATCCTCCGGAAGATGGAGGTTTACATTCAATAAATCATACGCCGGCGCCAACATCCATTCCTCATTGTTTAAAATCAAAGAGAAATTTTTCAAATGCATATCATTATTTCCAGTAAGATAACTGAAAACAACAATTTCAAAAAGTCTTAGCAAATCCAGCAACGTGTTAACCGAATGTTCCGCTACGGCTTTACCTACCTTTTCTACAGAGCTTTTGTATTTATCGAAGGCTTGCAAAATCTGAAACATATCCAACATATGGATTTTTTCGTTTGCTTCCGTGCGGTCTATCCGTTTGGTGATGTAAGAAAGTTGTCCCGATTTTAACCGAATCAGTGAAGAGGGAACTACCGAAATTCCGCAAAGCTCAGCCATTCTCATGGTGAGGTGCTCGTTTTCGGGCATTTGAGGAAAAGCCTCATTTTGAGGTTTAAGAATATAGTTTCCGCCCAAAGCTCCCATTACGGTTAATCGTCCCTTGCCGCCATCCTGCAAAACATCTTTGATAAATCCTAAAGAGAGTTTTGGCTGAACTCCGGGAACAGTTATCGAACTTTCGACCACTTCTTTGGCTAATTCAGCCATTTCAGCCATGGTATAGTCTAAAACAGGCGGCTGGTTGCTCCCGAAAAAACGAGAACTACATGAAGCATGAAAATCATCCTCCGTATTCAATTCTTGATAACAATATAAACATCTTTTACTCATCGCTTTCATCTATTATGGGGATTACACCTACCGCGCCAATGCAGTTTCTACAGCATGCCAACAGCAAGCCCATACGGTCATTCTGATTAAGTTTCCAGCTTTTGGATGCAATTTCCAACAACCAGCCTTCGGGGATTAATCCCTCAAAAAACGGAAATAACCGATTGTCCTGATATACTTTATCCGAAACGGGCATAGAAAACGTTATCGGTTGCTTTGGGAAACGCTTGATGTAATCGTTGTCGTACGCGAACAGATATTCACCTTCATCTGTTTCCGTAAGGATTCCGGCAAAGTCATCTTTATAGAATACTTTTCCCTGTCTCATGTCTCAATCTCCTTATGATTCACAGGCGCCAACTTATTCCCAAACATCATCAGGACCTGATTAACTTTTGCCAAACTAAGGTTCTCCTTACCCTGCTCTATTTTACGTACAACCGTAAGCGCAACACCTGCTCTGTCGGCAAATTCTTGTTGCGTAAGCTTGGCTTCCTTCCGTTTTGTTTTAATAAATGTGGCTAAACTTAATGCCATAATTATATGCTTTTGCAGTTATTTTGAGGCAAAGATATAGAATTATATTCAAAAACATATAAATATGAGAAAATAAGTGATCTTATATGTAAAGAGATATAATAATAACAATAAATTGAAGAATGGTAGGTCGTCTTCTGTTCCCTCTGCTTTAAATCCGTTGCTTTCAGATTGTGCAATAGCTTGTATGGTTTCGGCTCTGTTGCCACCTCCGTGCAGTTTGATTTGTGAGGTATGGAAATTCAGACCTGCTCTTGCTTCGCCGTCTTTGTTTACCCACGCTCTTGTACTTACACGTCCTGTGAGTTCTACCAAAGTGCCTTTTGTCAGTAGCCTTGCCACGTTTGCGGTTATCCAGTAGGCACAATCGAAGTAGGTTGTTTGCTCTACTCGTTCGCCCTACCTGTTCTTGTAGCTGTCGTTTACCGCTACTGAAAAGTTTACTACCTGTTTTTCGTTCGACAAGGTGCGTACTTCCGCATTTCTTGTCAGTCTTCCTGTGATGTTCATCTTCTTTGATTTTTAGTTATTGATTTCGATTTGATTTTTTTTGATTTATTCGGCAATGAGAGGAGGTGCTGTTTCGTTTCATTACCATTTTCAATGCTTTTAATCTTCGTATCTGACATTTTTTTATTCGTTTAAAGAGCCGGAGTATGCTATGTTTCGTTTCATCTTCTCTATGATTCCGCAAATATTGTGTGGATATTGCTTTTTATATAATGTAAAATGGAGGATTTGAAGCAACTCAACCTGTTTCTTATTTGAAAAATTGTATTGCCCCAAAACCTCTAAAACATCAACGATTTCAATCGTTATGGCACTTTTTTTTTGACTGCATATTTTTTTCTTTCATATTACTATCAGAATTAAATTTGTTTTTGTGTTTAATAACTAACTGTCCGCATGCGCCTTGAATGTTTCGCCCCTCTGTTTTGCGAATACTCACTTCTAAGCCTAACGCTTCTAAACCTTTCTTGAAAGTTTTTAATTGTTCGGCTGTTGCACAAGGAAATGTTCCAATCGCTTTATTAAATGGCAAGAGGTTTATGCGTACATTTTCATCCCTAAACCATTTTGCTAACTGTTTTTTATCAGAAATACGGTCGTTAATCCCTGGGAATAGCAAGTAAGCAACAGTTACTTTTCTATCATGCCGTTTGCCGTAAGAAAGAAATGCTTTTACAGTTTCTTCAATACTATTTTTCTTCATCCCTGGAATTAACTGATTTCTAATCGACTGATTTGTTGCATGTAGCGACAAGACTAATTGAATTTTCAAATGTTCTTCCCGCAACCGTTTTAGCCCATTGAGTACACCAACCGTTGATACGGTAATTCCATCTGTCGGAAAATTCAATCCGTTCCTATCTCGAAGAATGTGAATTGACTCAATCAGCGACGAATAATTGTGCAACGGCTCGCCAATTCCCATAAAAACAATGCGGTTAATGCGTTCTTTGACGGATAGCACTTGGGCGACAATTTCGGAAGCGGTTAAATTCCGTATCAAACCTTGTGCGCCCGAAGCGCAAAAAGCACAGCGTACAGCACAACCAACTTGCGTACTTATACATACTGTGATGCCTGTTCTACGTTTGATACATACTGTTTCTATCTTGTTTCCATCATTTAATTCAAAAAGATATTTTGTTGTATTATAATCTTTATCTGTTTTCAATAATTTCAAATCCATACCTGTTTTCTTATATACGAATGCGCAGAGCACGTATATCGTAATACGTGTCCCAAATTCGAGTTAATAATAAATGAGAATTCAACCCTCAAAGGAATTGAGGGCTATAAGAAAACCGAGAGAAGTTTCTCAGTATGAATTATGCACGAATTCTGAAAGGACGTGCAAATGAAGAACGACAGTTATAACACATTGTATTCTAATTTTTCGCAAAGTTACAATATTATTTCAAATAATCATTGCCCGATATTTTTTGTTGCTTTTGTTGCTTTTTTAGTTAGAGCAACAAAATTGCAACAAAAAACTGACAATTCAAATATAATATATGAGAAAAATATAAGGTGACAAGGAATATCCTTATCACCTTAATTTCAGACATCTGATTATCAATATTTATACGTCAGTTGTATTTGATTTGTCAATCGGGTTTCTCACTTCATTTTCCGATGCAAAATTTCGAAAATATATTACCAAGTATTTCATCAGTAGATATCTGCCCGGTGATTTCGCCAAGATGGAACATGCACTCCCGGATATCCTGGGAGAGAAAATCGTGGGTGATGCTAATTTCCAGACCTTCCTTTACACGGAGGATGGCTTCAAGGGCTTTGGTAAGGGCTTCATAATGACGCAGGTTGGTCACAATTACATCTTCTTCACTAATGGCGGGAATGGCGGCAGCTTCGACCAATAACTCCTGCAACCGACCGGTATTGTACTGCTGCCTGGCAGAAATAAAGAGCCTGTCATTCCCTACCCCCGGAAGGATATTTTCCTTCTCTGTCCGTTCTTCTCCGGATATCAGATCGGCTTTGTTAAAAAGCAGGATAAGATGTTTTTCTTTTGTTTTTGGGACGATGGACTCTGCCAGTGATTCTATTTTTTCACGCGGTGTGGTCAGGTCGATCACCCACAGCACGATGGAGGTTTGTTCTATTTTCGGGAAAGTGCGTTCGATCCCCATCGTCTCAATGGTATCTGAAGTCTGGCGGATACCTGCCGTATCGATAAACCGGAAGGTGACACCTCCGATATTCATGGTGTCTTCGATCACATCACGCGTAGTGCCGTGGATATCGCTGACGATGGCTTTCTCTTCGTTCAGCAACAGATTCAGTAAGGTGGACTTACCGGCATTCGTCTCGCCGATAATGGCGACCGGAATACCGCTTTTGATGGCATTCCCCAACCGGAAAGAACTGACAAGTTTATCTATTTCACTCTCGATTTCTTGTGTTAACAAGTAGAGTTGCTGCCTATTGGCAAACTCCACATCTTCTTCGGAGAAATCGAGTTCCAACTCGATCAACGAAACAAACTGTAATAACTTATCACGCAGATCAGAGAGTTTTTTGGCAAAGCCACCCCGCATCTGGTTCATCGCAACTCTATGTGAAGCACGCGAAGAGGAGGATATCAGATCTGCAACCGCCTCGGCCTGGCTTAGGTCAAATTTCCCGTTACGAAAAGCACGACGGGTAAATTCGCCTGCTCCTGCCAACCGCGCACCATGGGTCAATAACAATTCCATAATCCTCTGCTGAATATAGACCGACCCGTGACAGGATATTTCCACACTCTCCTCACCCGTAAAAGAATGGGGAGCATGGAAGACAGTGACCAGCACTTCATCCAACACCTCATCCTCCGCCATAATCTTTCCGAAATGAACGGTATTGGCAGCTACTTGATTCAGTTTCCTCCCGGAAGGAGAATGAAAAATCCTATCAGTCAAAGCACAACTACCTTCGCCTGAAAGGCGAATAACAGCTATCGCCCCCATACCGGGAGGAGTAGATATCGCACAAATTATATCTTCTGTCATATTTATGCCCCTGTATGGATCAGGGGACTGGACTCTTATCTAATTAATATAATAAATTTATCCCATCCTTAGGCACCTCGCCACCTAACCATTGGCACATTGATCACATTAATATCTAAAACTGCTTCCCCCCACAAACTCCCTGAGTAAAGAAGTCGGCGGCAACTCACGGTCGGTGATATAATTGAAATATCCTAAAAATTTGAGTAGGCGGTATGCTTCGGAGTATTCCGGCACGGTACGCGGTACCCGCTGCAGGATTGGTTCGGCATGACGCCGGATAGCAGCCAACTCATAGATCATGGCCGAGTTGAACATTACATCGGCATTTTCCTGATAAGGGAATATCCATTTATCTTCTCCATGCCTGACACTATCCCAACGGGAGATTGTTTCTTCAGCTGAATAGCCCCTGTAACGGTAATCACGGACAATACGGCGAATGAGCCGGTTATCAGAAGCAGGTATCCAGTTATGATCGTCCAGAGAGATAGTAGTCAGTGCAGAGACATAGACCATAAACTTCTTTTCGCGTGGAATATGGGCCGTCAATTCCGGATTCAGACCATGTATCCCCTCCACGATCAGGATACTGTTCTCTTCCATCTTCAGATAGTTTTTCTTGTATTCACGCTTACCTGTCATAAAATTGTAAGATGGCAGTTCAATCTCCTCCCCCGCCATAAGCGCAAGCATATGCTGTTCGAATAATGCCAGATCGAGTGCATAGAGCGATTCATAGTCTTTCTCCCCCTTTTCATCCAACGGCGTCTGATCCCTATTCACAAAATAATCGTCCAGGGAAATACCCAGCGGCTTCAGCAGATTCACCAGCAGTTGTACTTCGAGTCGTTTACGGAAAGTGGTCTTCCCCGAAGAAGAGGGTCCCGATATCAGTACGACACGCACGCCCTCCCTGAATCCGCGGGTAATCTCTTCGGCAATCTCGGAGATCTGTTTAGCCTGATAAGCCTCCGCCACCTGAATCACATCTGACATACGATCGGCCTGTTTTGCCCGATTCAGATCCCCGACATTATCCAAGCCGCTTATCTTCAAAAATTGAATATGTTCGCGATACACATTCAGTAATTTCTCCTGTTGTATTTCAGGCTCCAGTTCCACCGGATTCTCACGATTAGGGACCCTTAAGAGATAGCCTCCATTATGCGGTTGGATATCGAACAATTTGATGTATCCGGTAGAGGGTGTCAGGCTACCGTAGAAATAATCGATATACTCTTCTAATTTCGAGTAACGGGAATAAAGAAAATCAGATGTTTCAAGTAACCTGGCTTTGTCTTCCATTCCCCTTTCACGGAACAGTTTCACAACCTTCACCGTCTCCTCTTCCACTTGCACGAAAGGAATATCGGCATCCACGATCTCCTGCATCCTTTTACGGATAGCATCCAGTTCCGGCTTGCCGACCGGGACTTCCGCTTCTATCTGAAAATAATAACCTTTGGCTACGGCATGTTCAATATAGGTTTCAGCATGGGGTAAGGTGTCATTTACCGCCTTGGCAAGAATAAAACAGAGCGACCGAACATAAGTACGCATGGCCGAAGAGTGAGTGAGGTCTGCATACTCTATTGTTTTGGGACGGTATATCCGATAGGATAACGATTCTGTCTTATTATTTACTTTTGCGTTCGTGATCAAGTAAGGAGATGTGATTCCAAAAATATCAATTAACTCTTCTAAAGTCGAACCGATTTTTACCTCTTTATAAACATCTGTGTTAAGACAATGCACACGTACAGTATCTGTCATATGATTAATTTTTGATTTTTCTCTGAGCTTTCACTATATTTCAAGAATATAGGATGCGCCTCGGAAATGTTCAACAAGTTAGACTATTTCTGCGTTCGGCAAAACGAGTAAACTCGTTCTGCACTCTCTTAACGAAATAGTTCAATCAAGTTTGGCATTTCTCTCGGCTTTCACTATATTTGCACACGAAAATATTTGTAGAATATAAGAGGCGCCTCGGAAATGCTCAAGCAAGTTTGGCACCTCTCTCGGCTTTCATTATATTTGCACGCTAATATACGCCATTTTTCACACATGGACTATAGTTTCTTCGATTTTTTAAAGCTTTTAGGCTCGATGGCTCTGTTTTTATACGGTATGAAAACTATGAGCGAAGGCCTACAAAAACTCACCGGTAATAAACTCAGGAACATTTTGTCGGCGATGACAAAAAACCGGCTAACAGGAGTATTGACCGGCCTTTTAATCACCGCCCTTATCCAGTCATCGACCGCCACCACAGTAATGGTGGTGAGTTTTGTCAACGCAGGATTATTGAGCCTGGTGCAATCCATCGGGGTGATCATGGGGGCAAATATCGGAACGACATTGACCGCATGGATTATCGCCTTTTTCGGATTCGGAAAACTATCGATCGGTGCGTTGTCAATACCTTTGATGGGGCTGGCACTTCCTCTTATTTTTTCTTCTAAAAACGGCAGGAAATCGTTGGGTGAATTCGTTTTCGGATTTGCCTTTCTTTTTATGGGGCTTGATATGCTACAGAATTCCATGCCCGACCTGCAAAACAACCCTGAAGTATTGGCCTTCCTGCAGAACTTTACAGACAGGGGAGTCATCTCGGTGCTTTTCTTCTTGCTTGTCGGTACCATACTGACGGTCATTGTCCAGTCCTCAAGTGCCACGGTGGCTCTTACCTTGATTATGGCAGCAAAAGGATGGATCGATTTTCCGAGCGCTGCCGCGATGGTGATGGGAGAAAACCTTGGTACGACCCTTACTGCCAACATAGCGGCTATTCCGGCCAATATATCGGCAAAAAGGGCAGCATTCGCCCACTTCATATTTAACATACTGGGGCTAATCTGGTTGACAATAGTCTTCAAATATTTTGTGGAACTGGTGGATAGCATCATTGGAAATACGACCTCTTTCTATCCCAACGGGATGACATCATTTCTCAACTCACTCTCCCCGGAGGAATACAGGCAAATCACCACCCTTTCCAAATCGGAACTCTCCCCGGCATTGGCAGCCCTGCAAGACCAGTATTTGAGCTATCAGGCTTCTACATCTTATGGCCTATCCCTATTTCACACGCTATACAATATCTGTAACGTAACCATTATGATATGGTTCGTGAAACTGTACGAAAAGATTTGTCTCGCCGTCATAAGGCCGAAGAAGGGCGAAGAAGAAGACGAAGAATTTGTACTCCAGTATATCTCCACAGGAATGGCATCTACCGCCGAGCTCTCCATCCTCCAAGCTGAAAAAGAGGAAGAAGTGTATGCGCAACGTGTAAAGAAGATGTTTGGGTTCGTGAAGAAATCCACCAATATGGATCATCACGATAAAAAATTCCTCAAGCTATATAACCGTACCGAGAAATATGAAGATATCTGCGACCGGATGGAGGTAGAGATTGGTTCCTATCTGGGGAAAGTTTCCGAGGGAAGGTTAAGTAACCAGAGTAAGGAGCGGGTACGTTCCATCCTTCGCGGAGTGACGGAAATAGAAAGTATTGCCGATTCGAGTTGCAATATAGCACGGCATTTGAAACGGAAGATGGAGGCTGATGTTGTTTTTGAAAAAATCATTATCGACAATATCAACAGTATGTATGATTTGTTGGATAAGGCGATTGAAAATATGCAGACTTTACTCAAGAATCAAAGAATTACAGAATCAGAGCTGGTAGAAAGCAAACATATAGAAAACAGCATCAACGAAAAGCGGAATCTCCTCAAACGTGAAAATGTGGAGAGTTTAAACCAGAATCTCTATTCCTATCAAAATGGTGTTTTTTATATGGACATCATTTCGGAATGCGAGCGTATGGGGGATTATATCATGAACGTGGTTGAATCGTTAGAGGTAAAGCATAATTAATATGAACGACTGGAAAAAAAGATTGGATATTGTTTACTCCACCAATCCCGATTACCACTATCAAGAAGAGGGACAAGAAAATGTGAGTACACAACCGAAAGAGAAACAACTGCTTCGTGTCAGCCTCGACAAAAGAAACCGCAAAGGAAAAGCTGTAACACTTGTCTCCGGGTTTACCGGAAGTGACGATGACCTACAGGAATTGGGGCGTATGCTGAAAACCAAATGTGGTGTGGGAGGATCGATCAAGGAGGGTGAGATTATCATCCAGGGCGACCACCGCGGAAAGGTACAGGATATCTTGCAGAAAGAGGGATATGTCAAATCACGCATTATCTGACAACAGGCATTTACATGTAATCAAAGCATCTGCCGGATCGGGCAAAACACACCGCCTGACAGGTGAATATCTCCGTTTGCTCTTCTCGGCCCCCAACAACCATCGACATATCCTGGCCGTAACCTTTACCAACAAGGCGACCGACGAAATGAAATCGCGCATCCTGGAAGAACTGTACCGTCTTGCTTCGGGTGCCGATTCCCCTTACCTGACGGATTTGATGGAAGATTTTTCCATGAGCCGGGAAGATGTCTGCACAAAAGCAAAAACGATCCTGAAAACTATTCTTCACGACTATTCCTCTTTCTCTATCAGCACTATCGACCGCTTTTTCCAGCAGACCATGCGTTCCTTTGCCCGCGAGACCGGATTGGCCGGCGGATACAACATTGAGTTGGATGAAACAGCCCTGCTGACCGAGACCATCGACCTGATGCTTTCGGAGTTGGACAAGCCGGAAAACAAAATGCTGGCGGAATGGCTCCTCCGGTTCATGCAAAACAATATCGAAGAGGGGAAAAGCTGGAAAATAGAACAGCAGGTACTGGATCTGGCGAGGGAGCTATTCAACGAGACTTATAAATCATTTACCGATGAGGAGCGGTCGACCCTCCAGGATAAGGAACAACTCGAGGCCTACAAACAGATGCTTATGCGCATCAAAAAAAACTACGAGAATGAGGTGAAATCGGTAGGAGTAAAAGCTGTGACCATTATGCGGCAATATGGCCTGTCGTACGATGATTTCAAACATAAAAGGAATTCCGGCTTCCTGCTATTCACCAAACTGGCGGGCGGTGCCGTGGAGAAACCCTCCAACCGCCTTATCGCGCTGTCGGACAATATCGACCTGTGGTACAGCGACAAGGAGAAAGAGAGCACTATCCGGTCGGCTTATAGCGATGGCCTCAATGAATGTGTGAAACAAATCATTTATCTTTCCGATAACGACCGGGATTACCGGACTGCACAACACTTGCTTCGTAATTTCTATACCCTGGGTATTCTTAACGATATCAAGCAGCGACTGCGCCAACTGCAACAGGAAAATAATACCCTCTTCCTTTCCGATACGACAGAGCTGCTGAACGATATCATTGCCGGTACCGATTCCCCTTTTATTTACGAGAAGACTGGCACACGAGTACATCATTATATGATCGATGAGTTCCAGGATACTTCACGGATGCAATGGGAAAACTTCCGTCCGTTGATCGGGGAAAGTCTTGCTTCGGGAAACCTCAACCTGATCGTGGGTGATGTGAAACAGAGTATCTACCTCTTCCGCAACTCCGACTGGCGGTTGCTCGAGGAGCAGGTGAAAGAGGATTTTCAGGCCGGTAATATACAGGAACACATATTGGACACCAACTGGCGTAGTGATGCCCATATTGTGGAATTCAACAATGCTTTCTTCATGAAAGCGGCCATCAATCTGCAAAACGATTTTAACGCGTCGACAGAAAGGATGCAGCATATAGAAGGAGCACAAAATAATGACCGTAACAGCGACACGCAGATCGTCAATGCTTACGCCGACCTGTATCAACAGGTACCCCCGAAAAAAGCGGACAGTGGCGGACAAGTAAGGCTCACCTTTTTGAAGGATGACAAGGAGACAGACTGGAAGGCCGATGTACTGGAACAACTGCCCCACGAAATAGAGGCGCTACAGGACCAGGGGTTTGCACTGAAAGATATTGCCATCATTGTACGATGGAACCACGAAGCGGTACAGGTGGCGGAAACACTGTTGACCTACAGGGAACAACATCCGGAATCCCCTTACCGTTATGATATTATTTCCAACGAGGCACTCCTTGTCCGCAGCGCGCAAAGTGTGAAGACACTCATCGCACTGATGCGCCATTTCAGGAATCCTCAGGACAATACCCGCCGGATGATGGCGGTTTATGAATTCTATCGATATACATACGAAGTTTCCCCGGAAGAGGCGTTACGACTCTACCGGGAAGAGTCGCATGGAGATTTTCCCGACGAGATAAAAGATACGCTCAATGAGCTGGCGTCGATGCCTTTCTACGAAATGAGCGAGCATTTCTTCACACTTACGGCAGATGCGTTAGATGTCAAAGAGAACGCTTATGCACAGGCGTTCCTGGATATAGTCCTTCAATTCAAGGAGAATGCCACGGCGGACCTGAATGACTTTCTGGACTGGTGGGATGAGAAAGGTCACAAGAAAGCGCTTTTTTCACCGGAAGACCAGGACGCCATCCGGCTGATTACCATCCATAAATCGAAAGGGTTGGGATTTGGTGCCGTAATCATGCCGTTCGTGAATTGGGGGATGGATCATAATACATACCATAACGATATTATCTGGTGCAAACCGGAGCAGCCACCGTTCAACACTTTGGGCATAGCCCCGTTGAAATACGCCAAGGGATTGGAAGATACCATCTTCAGGGACAGTTACCTGGAAGAAAAACGGTTTACCTATATCGACAACCTGAACCTGCTGTACGTGGCATTTACCCGTGCAAAACACCGGCTTATCGCATTTGCTCCTATCCCCCGTAAACCAGAAACCATATCCGACGTGGCCGACATGCTGTGGAGAAGCATCACCGACCATACTCCCCCGCCCGATCCGGAGTCGCCCACGCCTATGCCTTCCGGCTCCGGCAGGAGCTATATTCTGCTGAATGAATATTTCAGCGAGGGAGATCCGGAGTCTGTCTTTGAATATGGCAAACCGGCGATCCGCCAACCGGGAGAGAAGCCGGTGGCGAATACTTACAAGACGGGAAAGTGGCAATCGGTTCCTTTTGGCGACCGGCTGAAGCTACGGTTCAACTCCATCGGTTATTTCAGCGACGACGGCAGCCGCGATTACGGCCGGATGATGCACGACATTGTAAGTAATGTGAAGACTCTGGCGGATATTGCGCAGGCAGTGGAAAAAAAGGTCTCCGAGGGAGAATTGGGAGAAGAAGACAGGGACGGTACCATCCGTAAGTTGACGGATATCCTGTCACTGCCGGAGATCGCCGACTGGTACTCCGGCAAATACACAGTGCTGAATGAGACACAGCTGCTCCATCCCGACACCGGATTCAGCCGCCCCGACCGGGTAATGATTGGCGACAATGAAGTGATCGTTGTTGATTATAAGTTCGGCGAAGCGGAAGAGTCGAAATACATCCGCCAGGTGCAACGCTATGTAAGACCCATTCAGGAAATGGGCTTTCAAAATGTGAAAGGGTTTGTTTTTTATGTGAAGAGTGGGAAAATTGTACAAGTATGACCGACCTGATTTTCGTCTGACGATATTTTGTGACCCATTTTGCTCTTAATCGACTTTTAACTTCACTAACCGGCCATCCATCGCCGAGACATACAGTCCCCCATTTTCAGTCGGCAGGATCATATTGATCAACCCGTTTGAGATACGGTACTTCCAGAGGAATAATCCATCCGAAGCACGGTAGGCATAAATCAATCCTTTGTCGGTAGGCGCATATACCACGCCATTTTTCTCTACCACAGGAGTAGGGGTAAGTTCATAGCCCATATCCTCCCCCGACGAAATCCATTTTACTTTTCTTCCGGGAACAGTAGCATCAATAGCAAGGATATTCCCATCCATGGTTTTGGCATAGACGGTATGGCTGTCTTCCGAGATGCCAATCGACTCGCGTACCCTGTTTTCCGGATCATTATACCGCCAGATTACCTCTCCTGTATGTTCATCCAATACGGTCATATACCGGTCAGGCGAAGCCAGATAGATCCGTCCGTGCGTGGCTATGGGCACCACTTGTGCCGGTGACAGCATCCGGTTTGCATGTCCGCTATTCCATACCCATCTCGGTTTTCCGGTTTCAACATCAAGGGCATAAAACTCATTGCCCCAACTCCCGAAGAAGATGACTCCATCTTTCACGAGAGGGCGGGTCACCACGAAATTCTTCACACTGTCGAATTGCCAGACAAGATCTCCTGTCGACACATCCCATGCCCTGCAATGACCATCACCCCCGGCAATCATCACCTTGTTATCCGAACAGGCGGGAGAAGATACTATTGCCTTATCATTTTTCAGTTGGAACACTCTTTTTCCTTCCTGCGGATCCAGACCATACAGGTAGGAATCGGAAGAGGCGACCCAAACGCGGTTTTCATGTATCACCGGCGTTGAATAGATCTTACCACCGGTCTTATAACTCCAGACGGGAGTACCGTCCTCTACCCTTGCCGCCTTCACCTCACCGGCTGTATTGGTATATATCAGCAGGTCGTTATGCAACGCCATACCACTACCCATATCGCTTTTCTCCTGCACATTCCATATTTCGGAGACATAGTGATGATCACGGTTAAAAGAGTAATCGGGACGGGGCGGATCGGCCTCCCATTGCGGCCGTTGCCTTGCCGGATAGGCAAGCCATGGGGCGAGCGTCTCGCCCGAAGCCTTCCGTTCCCGCAGGGTGATCGAATCGCTGTCAACAGTAATAATGGTATATCCGCCAAATTCTTCTTTTGCCCGCAGGTTGGAGCGGCACATCGCCGCGTTCACTCCTTCAAAATTCATTTTGTGATTAGCATGTCCGTGCCCGCATAGCATCAGTTGCACGTTATAAGGCTTCAGCGCGTCCATTACTTCAAACCAGTTATTCAATCCGTTATCCATAGGATAATGGTTCACGTAGATAATAGGCATACCGGTATCGGTCTTCTCCAGCTCTTCGAAAAACCAGGTGAGGTTCTCCCGCGGGATCTGTCCCGGCCCCATACGCATATTCGGACCTGATGCCAGTCCGATGAACTTATAACCGTTGTATTCAAAACCGAATGTTTCATTACCGAAAATCCGCAAAAAATCGTTGGTGCCACTCTCCGACCAATTTGCATCGTGATTCCCTGGAATCGTATAGTAGGGAATATCCAGACCGTCCAGCAGTGACTTCGCTGTATGCAGTTCCTCATAAGAGCCGAATTCGGTCACATCTCCCGATACAATGACAAACGCAATTCCATCCAGAGAGTTGATATCTTGTACGGTACGACAAAGATCCTCTTTGCCGGTCGCTCCACCCACATGGGTATCGGTCACCAAGGCAAACCGGAAAGGTTCTATCGGTTGTCCGGATATCCCACAAAGTACGACCAACGATAAAAACGACAGGATTAAGCGTTTCATTTTACCCGATTGTTTGTGGACATTTTGAAATATTCATTGAAGAAGAGCACCTGGTATTTCACAGCATTGCTCCAGTACTCCCAGTTGTGTGCACCGGGGCGGGTAATATAATCGTGTGGTATGTTCCGGTACAGCAATTCATTGTGGAGCCGTTCATTCACAGCATAAAAGAAATCTTCCGTCCCGCAGTCTATAATTATTTTCAATGCATCGGGTGTCAACAAATGCAACAATCCCATGACGGTATTTTCTTCCCATCTTTCGGGATAATCATGTTGGGAACCAATCCGTTTAGCGATATCCCAATTGTTGGGAAACGGGCGGATATCCACGCCGCCGCTCATACTTCCACATGCACCGAACACATCCTGATTCCGGAAGGCAAGGTATAACCCGCCATGGCCTCCCATGCTCAAGCCGGTAATAGCCCGCCCTTCCCGGGAATCAACGGTTTTATAATTCGTATCCATCCATGCGACCAGTTCTTTTGACACAAATGTCTCAAACTGAAACGCAGGATCGACAGGACTGTCGAGGTACCAGCTTCCGAAAGCGCCATCGGGACAGACAATAATCATTCCATATTGATCAGACAATTCCTTGATTTTAGGCACCTTATTCACCCATCCATCATAACGGTCACTATATCCATGCAGTAAATAAAGAACGGGAAAAGCATCTTGCCCTTCATAGGATTTGGGCTTTATAACGACCGTTTTAATCTCGCGATTCATTTTTTCACTGACTACACTCACTGTATCAACTGTCGCAGGGAAAACTCCAAGGGCGAACAGGGTTAATAACAGGGGAACCACCGCAAATCGTTTCATTGTATCATTTTATTTAGAACCAAGAATCAAGAGCCAAGAACCAAGACATACAAGTGAATAACTAAATCAGAACTTCTTCACTTCTCAACTTCTTCACTTCTTTTTTCATTACTCTTATTAGTCACATTGGCACGTTGGCACATTAATTTCCCAAAGATACAAAAAACGGGAAAAGGTACGTTGAATTTTGTAATTCAAATCACTGTGAACCTTGTTTTGACAGATTTTGCTCCTTCTTATCGGAATATTTGGTCAGGATCAACGACAAAGCGCCATCACTCGTTATATTATGTGTTGTCCCGAAACTGTCCAATAAAGCAAAAATAGTGATCATCAAGACAATTCCGGCCTCACCTATGCCAAGCACAGCCTGTATCAACCCAAGTGAAGCAAAGAGCGTTCCTCCGGGAAGTCCCGGGGCAGCAACACCAAAAATGGCAAGAAGTGGGATAAAGAGAGCGATTTTTTCAATGCCGGGCATTGTTCCATATAGCAAGTACGACACAGCTAATGCTAAAAAAACAATGTCCAGAACAGATCCGGGAAAATGGATATTACCCAACAACGGAATGGAAAAATCCCTTACTTCCGGCTTCAACGCGGGACTTTTCCGGGTTTGTTCGATAGCTACCCCCAGGCTTGCCGCCGACGATTGGGATCCTAACGCGGTCAATACTACCGGCCCGTAATACCTGAGCACCTGCCACGGATTCTTGCCCGAATATATTCCCGCAGACACATATAAAAAAGTAAGCCATGCGATATGGCAAAGAATTGTAATCAGAATGATCAACAGGAAAACAGGTAGTTTTGAGACTAAATTCCCTTCGTAAGCAAAAACACTGAAATTTGCCGCTATAAAAAACGGAAGGAGCGGTATCAGCACTCTTTTAACCATTACAAACACGATATCCTGAAATTCATACAAGGCATTTTCTATTCTCCGGGATTTTGTCAATAGTATGCCTACTCCTACTAAAAAAGCCAATACCAGTGCGCTCAATACCGGCATTAAAGGCGGAATATCCAGACGGAATATCATTTCAGGAAGCGCCTTTGACCCTTCATTACCGGGTGTAATATCCAGGAGTGGTATGGTGTTGTAACCCACTAAAGCGGCCAATACCGAACTGCCTACACATGATACGTACGCCAAAACAAGCGACAGGGTCAGGAGCTTTGAGGCATTGCTCTTCAAGCGGGTAATGGCAGGAGTAATAAATCCGAAAACAATCAGGGGGATAAGAAAAAAGATGACCTGCCCCAATATATGTTTTATCGGAAGGATAATCCCGATGACTCCTTCTGTGGCGAACCGTCCTATCACCAATCCGGCTATTACCGCCAAGAATAAACGGAAACTTGTGTTTGAAAAGATTCTTTTCACTTCTGTATATAATTATAATTTTGATAAAATAAGAATAGTGCTTATACCAAATAAGATTTTAAGTATTTTACTGCAAACTGTACCATTGCCCCTACTCCATATTGCAGCGCGTCTTCGTCCAGGTCGAAACGGTCGTTGTGATGTTCCGCCCCGCTTCCGAGGTCATCATTTTTGATGCCGACAAAGAGAAAAACGGCAGGGGCAAGCTCACTGTACCTTGCAAAAGTTTCAGCCGCATACCAGATATGTTGTTCTCCGGAAATAACTTTATCGGGATAGATTTCCTTTACGGCGTCGCGGGTAAATGCCGTCAATGCAGTATCGTTGATGACCGGATCCAGGGCTACTCCCATTTTATCATGGAATGTAACCGAACAATTATGCGCCCGTGCGATATCTTCAGCCACTTTCCGCAATAGTACAAATCCCTTTTTCCCTTCTTCACGGTCGAAGAACCTGATCGTGCCCCCGATATAAACCGAGTTGGGGATCACATTGTAGGTTTCACCGCCCTGCACCTGCGTAATACCCAATGTGAGGGTCTTGGTGATGTCGCGCTGGTTGTTCCAGGCTATTGAAACCCCACTTAATATATTTGCAGCGGCAAAAATCGGATTGATAGACAAGTCGGGGCGCGAAGCATGCCCGCCCCTGCCTGTCACGTCAAACGCAATGGTTCCCGTACCCGCCATAATGGGTCCCTCCTGAATGAAAAGCTCTCCTGTGCTCAATTTGGAATTCAGGTGATTGCCATAAATTGCGTCAATCTGCAAAGGCCGCAATGCTTCTATCATTGCACCAATGCCGGAATTGGTCTCTTCTCCCTCTTCAAATATAAATACTATCTTACCGGCAAGCTGGTCTTTCAAATCGTTGAGGATCTTAATGCTACCCAACAGGATAGCCATATGTCCATCATGCCCGCAAGCGTGGGAAACCCCTTCATTTTTGGATATCCACTGTTTCTTTTGCGTTAAATTGGACGGATTTTCTTCGATAGGCAAGGCGTCGATGTCAGTCCTCAGACCAATGGTTTTGCCGGGGCGGCGGGTATCCAGCACGGCATAAAATCCAGTTCCTTCCACTTTCGTTACGGGCAACCCCAGTTTAGCCACCTCTTCCTGAAGAAAGCGGGTGGTTTCGAATTCCTGGGCGGACAATTCCGGGCGTTCATGCAAATAACCTCTTATTTGCCGTATATAACTGTCCGTCTGTTTTATTTTTTCCAGAATGGCTTCTTTTCCTACCGTCTCCTGTGCAGAAATGGAAAATAGGGAAAAAATAATGAATGCCGCCATCATGATCATTCTATAGAAAGATACTTTTTTCACTATACGTTTCACCATATTTTTACTTTTAGTTTTTTATTTGTCAATTATTTATTGGTGGATTTTATTTTTTTACTCGATAATCCAGGGCAGGGGCACGGTCTCCGAGCAAGGGAACATAGGTAAAATCTTTTCCTCTTCGTTCTTCAAACTCCGTTTTGGCCGCTTCTATCAATTTTGGATTGGTATACAGGTCGATAGCCGTAAGGGAAAATACCTTCGCCGCATTCAATAATCCCTTAGTGCCGATAGTGGAACCGCCCGAAGCCACATTTTGCCAGCTATGCCCTGCACTGCCGGGAATAAATACAGCCGTCCTGAAACTGATGGTAGGCACTACCCAACTCACATCGCCCACATCGCTCGAACCGCCGCCCAAAGAGGGCTTTTCTTCTTCCAAAGGTTTTACTTCCTGCACTTCTTTCAGTGTACTTATATCCTGGTTTAATCCTTTTACTATCGCTTCGGCGAACTCCCTTTCGCGCTCGTCATATGCAACGCCACCGACCAGTTCAAGATTTTTTTGTACCAATTCCGCGAGCTTCACATTATGCAGTTTCTCATAAAACCCTGATATTATTTCGCTCGTCACGGTTGTTTGCGTCCCCTTTGCCGCTCCTTCCGCCGCCTGTCCGACCCATTCGGTAAGTTCCTTCAAAATCTCTCTTTTCGGACTGCGGATATAATAGGACACTTTTGCGTAATGGGGTACTACATTGGGTGCTTCCCCTCCATTCGTGATCACATAATGAATACGGGAGGTAATGGGAATATGTTCCCGTAAAAGGTTAACCATATAATTCATTGCTTCTACACCATCCAGTGCTGAACGTCCCTTATCGGGATTACCGGCTGCATGTGCCGCCACTCCGTGGAAAGTATAATCTACCATTTGTATGGCCGTCCCGCTTCCCACGCTTACTCCGTTGTTCGTACCCGGATGCCAGTCGAGCACCACATCCACGCCGTCGAAAAGTCCTTCGCGAACCATATACACTTTTCCTCCACCGCCTTCTTCGGCAGGCGTACCGAAAACTTTAACCGTACCGGCATGCCCGTTGCTTACAAGCCACTCCTTGATAGCCACGGCTCCGGCAACCGACCCTACGCCAAACACATTGTGACCGCATCCATGTCCGTTACCGCCTTCTATCAATGGTTTCACATAGGGCACGGTATCTTGCGACAAACCGGGCAAGGCGTCAAATTCGGCGAGGATACCGATAACAGGGTTTCCCGACCCGTAAGTGGCGACAAAAGCAGTAGGCATGCCGGCCACTCCGGGTTCTACTGTGAACCCCTTTTCCTTCAGGTGCTCCTGCAAAAAACCGGAACTTTTGTATTCCAGAAAACCTAATTCGGGATTAGCCCATATTGTTTTTTGCAATTTATCGTACGTGTTGAATGAATCGTTTAAATACTCTATCGAAACATTCTCCAACAGATTCCCCTCACTTTCTCCTTCTGCTTGTGCGTAAATGTTCGAAAAAACAACAGAAACACACAAAACAATGAATACTACTTTTTTCATACAATTTAAAATTTAGAACCAAAACATTTTAAACTAAAAACTAAGAGTGAAAAACTAAAAATTATTCTTACTCCGGCCATACGGCAAGAAAAAGCCCCCAATCATAATCAGGGTCATACCGGTTTTTCCAATTATCCTCATAAAAACGACAAAACGAACGGATAACATACCCGTCCTGATTATGATCGGTTGTATCGTACGGGTCGGCCAGAATAAGGATGTCATCCTCTTTTGTTTCCGTCCCCATCGTATCGTAACCGATCACCACCTGCCAATGCCCTTCCCATTCATTGGTGCCGACAATAATGGGAATATCGCGTTTCAGATAATCAGTAAATAAATTTTCCGGAATCTCTTCCTTTTTCTTATAATTGAATGTAGAGACATAGTTAAATCCTCCGACCGCGTCAAAAATATGCAACAAATGCCTCAAATAAGTGGTGTCCTGCGCAGTACCCCGTAATTCTTTCAGTATCTTTTCATTGTAGCCATCCCTTTTACCGAAATGCTCCAACACCATCAGCACGCACGCGGGCCCGCAGGTAACCTCTGTAGCCTGTTGGATCGTCTTAAAATTTTTCAACAGGACAAGGGATCCCATGCTTTCCATATTATAAAAATCATAGGATTTAAAGTAAGGTGAGCCATTGACATCCAACCTTCGTTCTGATTTCGCCGCCCCGTCCAACGGCAATACAGGATCGTGTGAGATTTTATGCACATCCGTATAATCCGAAAGAATAAATCCTTCGTTTTGAAATGATACGGTCTTTTCATTGACAGTTGATTTTGTACAACTGCCTACGGCAAAAACGACACATAAAGCGGTAATAATTATATTGATTTGCATATCATTCATCATTCATTTTTTATCCTTTCTTCGTCTAGAATTCAAGAGGCTATCCAACAGCGATATGGATATTCACTGTTTCAGATATCTATCGAACCATCCGGTAATTTCTTCCAGCCGTTTTATCCTGTTCGATGGTTTACCTAAACGGGACAGCCCGTGACTTTCCCCCTTGAATATTACGAGCCGGGTGGGAACTTCAAAATACTGAAGGGCATAATAGAGCTGTACGGCCTCTATCAACCAGCAACGGTAATCTTCATCACTATGCAAGAAGAGCGTGGGTGTTTTAACCCGGTCGGCGTATTTCAAAGGCGACCTGTCCCACAACAATTGTCCGTTTTTCCATATATCCGTTCCCCAATAATTATACAGATAGGTATGTCCTATATCGCTTGTATTGCTATGGGTCAGCCAGGAAGATATCCCACGCAGAGAGGCTGCGGCCTTAAAACGGTCGGTCTGTCCAATGATCCAGTTGGTCAGCAATCCCCCGTATGAACCTCCCGTTACACCCAGACGTGCTGCGTCGATATAATCGACCTGTTCCAAAACCGCGTCCGTAAAAGCGATCAGATCATTATAATCGGCAATGCCGATCTTCCCCCTGATGTCGGAAAATTCGGAACCACGCCCGCTGCTACCCCTCGGATTGGTGTAGAATACCGCATAACCCTGGTTTGCCCAATACTGCATTTCATGAAAGAAAACCGTTCCATAAGCTCCTCTCGGGCCTCCATGAATGGTAAATATGGCAGGGTATTTTTTCCCTTTTTCATAATTGGCGGGAGGCAACACGTAACCGTTCAATTGCCTTCCCTCCTCATTAGTAAAAGTGATCCCGACAGGTTTTACTATTGTATATTCGTCGAACAATGATTTGTTGATAGAAGTCAGCGGAGTAACATTCCCTTTCTTATCCACAAAATATATTTCGCTACCGTATTGCTCCAAAAGCCCAACGATAAGAAATCCGTCTTTGTATGGCAGGTATTCCTGTACCGTAATATTTTCCGGGGTAAGAAAACGTACGGCCGCATCTTTGTAAGCGAGGTATATCAAGGGTGCATAATCCACATCGGTCGTTATAAAGCGGATACCCTCCTCGTCGAAAGTGATCTCCGGCCTTCCGGCACCACCTATGTCGGTGTTCACGCTGTTTCCCAAATCGTACCCGGCACCGTCATAAATCTCCGTAAGCTCTTCCGTGCGCAAGTTCAAGCGGTAAATACCGGCATTCTCTATCCTGTCACGCTCCAATCCGCGATTGATGGTCAATATGATTTCATCGTTATTGACGAATTTATAACCGCCGTAAGTGGCTTTGTCGAATAACGCCCATTCTTTTTTCTCCAGCGTATTCACATCGAGTGTGACCAAACTGTTCCCTTGCGGCGCCTTACCGTAATAAGCGACCCGGCTGGCATATACCAATATTTTTTTATCGGGACTTAATACAGGTGAAGAGGCCGAAGCCAGCGTGTCGGTCAGGAGCGTGACCTCTCCTTTGTCATAATAATACAAATGGTTACGCAACCCGCTGACATCACCCCGTCCGTCAGCCCAGAAAGGCAGTTCGTCAAAAATGCGGTACGCCTCTTTTGCTTTTCGCTGTTTCTTCAAAGCCTCCTGCCGGTTGCCGTTACTTTCTTTCAACAGAAGTTCAAAATGGCGGTCGTAGGGAGAAGTATAAAAGAAACGGTCGTTGTCTATCCATGCGATCTGCCCTGTTCGAAAAGGCAGGCGTAACCATTCTTCGGCTTCCTGATAACCCTTGCCCAGTTTCTGGAAAACAGTCAATTCTTCGCCGTTTCTTATCTTTTCCCGGTCTTTATCGTCCCGGACATCACGAAAGATAATCCCATCGTCCCGGAAAAAATAATCGGACACATTTTTTGCGAGCCTGACGGGTTCTCCGTTTATCAATTGATAGAGATCGCTCACGCTGTTGTGGTCGCTTTCTTTATCCGGCCGGCTGACGGTAAAAAATATCTCGCCGTTCTTTTCCTGAAGATTCGATATCCTATTAACTTTTGTAAAAAAATCAATATCTACGGGCTTTTTTTCACCGGATTTATCGCTGCCTGCATATACGGTGAACAATGATAACGCCAAAACCACCGATAAACTTGTAATATATCTTTTAGCCATACTATTACCTAATCACTGTTATCGTTTAAAAAACTTATCATTTGTTTGTTTTCCCCTTAACTGGAGAAAACAGATGATGAAACTGTGGTTTAAATTGATTCTCCCGCATATTGCGACTCGTAGGCGGCGTAGGGATTCGCCCCGGTGATGCTCTCATCATAACCGTCGTAGCCCCAATTTTGCCACAATCCATCCGGATTAATGTCACGCTGTGATTTGGGGATAGGGAAGCGATAATGTTTCAACTTAGCATCTTGCTTACGGTATTCGGGATCAACATAACCATTCTCTACAGCGTCACGCAATGTCTTGACGTATATACGCCAACGGATCAGATCCGTCTTCCGGTTTTGCTCATAAGTAAGTTCAAAAACGCGCTCCTGTTGTATTGCTGTTTTGAAGCCCTCATAATCCAACCCGGCAGGCAGATCGTCGGCAGACGGATTGGTTACCGGAAAATGTTTGAATGCCCTGCGTCTCACCTGGTTAATCGCTTCATAAGCCTCCGCGTTGGGCGCTCCGTTCAATTCGTTGATAGCTTCGGCTTTCAACAGGAGCACTTCGGCATAACGGATAATGGTACGGTTGATATCGCGCGTGTTGGCTGATGAAATGACATCAGTCGTGTCGATATATTTGCGGTAACGAATACGGCTAAATACAAAAATACTGTCTCCGGTCGGATCGTATAATTCTTTCACGTAAGTGCCTTTTTTGCGTTGGTCGCGGTCGTCGAAATTATCATACCATTTGTTGGTTGACGGATAGACATGCGGGAGTCTTGTATTTGAAAATCCATTAGCGAAAGAGCAGTGGACAAGGTGGTTACCACCGTCACTGGCACTTGCCTGACCTTGTATATGCTGGGTGGCAAAAATACTTTCCACGCCATTGGGTATAGCCCAATTATCGAGGAAATCTTCTTGAAGCCGGTAATCAGTAACCAGATTGGCATTATTGACCGACTCGCTAAAATAACTCAACCGCGTCGCGGCATCAGCCGTGGGAGAGGTCTGTCCCCATACCAGATACACCTTTGATAAATAAGCGTGCGCGGCTCCTTTTGTCGCACGCCCGTTATCTGCCGCGGGATATTCCTGCACACGGGGTAGGGACTCCGCCGCGTCTTTCAGGTCCTGCACAATCTGCACATAGACATCGTCAATGGGAACGCGGGTAGTATTCGACCCATCAATATTATGCAACACCAAAGGGACTTCTCCCCAAAGCTGGACAAGGTAAAAATAGTAATAAGCGCGCAGAAACTTCGCCTCCCCCACGATACGTTCCTTCAGTGCGGAAGATACGTTTGGTGAGGGTTCCACCTTGTCCACCACATCGTTGGCACGCGATATACCGGTATACAAGGCACTCCATACGCTGTTCACGTAGCTGTTACTCGGGTCAATGGACAGGATACCCAACAGATAACCGCCACTGTTTGTATTTTCCGCATTTACTTCTTCCTCGGCCGTCAAGTCGATCAAGTAACCCAATCCGGTACTTATCCCTACATTAGGTTGATATACCGCGTTTACCAACGTAAGCGCGTCGCCGTCACTCGCCGGGAAATTGGCATCTGTAAGTTGTCCTACAGGCACTAAGTTCAAATCGGTGCATGATACAAAAGCAACCGATAAAAGAATGGATAATAGGATTATTCTTCTCATAATTATGCTGTTATTTGAGTGGAACGTTTTCGTTAAGCAATACGAGCAGAAGACAAGCTTGCTTGAATGTTTTCGATAAGCGAATACAGAGACAAAACCTGTTTTGGCTATGTTGAGCATAGAAAACAACTAAGTTTACTGAATTATGCCGTTGCGAGAAAACGACTAATGTAATTGAACATATGATATATCCCGAATGATTCAATAAGACAAGTTGATACCGAGCGAAATCGTCCGTGAAAGCGGATAAGCGGAACCACCTCCGGTTTCGGGATCATATCCGGTAAATTTCGTCAGGGTGAACAGGTTCTGTCCCGACACGAACAGCCTGCATTTTGCGGATGGCACAGCCGCGATCACTACCGGCAATATATAACTCAATGTGATATTTTTTAAACGGAAAAAAGCTCCGTTCTCCAAATAGCGGCTCGTGCGATAGGTAGCCGTGTATGAACGAACTTTAGGGATTGTCGTTGAAGGATTCGATTCGGTCCACCTGTTTTCGAGTGCCGCCGACACATTGTAAGCCACGTTAGGTTCTTCCAGGGACTGACGCAGGGAATTGTAGAGTTTATTTCCTGCCACGCCTTGAAAGGCGACTAACAAGCTCAGCGATTTGTAAGAGAAAGTGGTAGAAAATCCATAGGTAATATCAGGATTGCTCGTACCCAGTACCACACGGTCGTTTGTCTCGTCAACGATATTGTCATTGTTCTGGTTGACGAATTTTTCATCTCCCGGTTCCACAACCGGTTTCCACGAAGGACCCGCGATGCGGGTCAAGTCGTCCCCGCCTTGCACGATTCCGTCATATTCAATCAGGTAATGCGCTCCCAGGGGCTGTCCCACGAAAATGGTATTGCCGATGTTTTCAATTCCCGGGCCAAGGTCTTCGACCCTGTTCCTGTTTTTGGCGATATTACCGGATACCGTCCAGTTCAAGTCTTTCGTTTCCCATAGCAAACTACGGGCCTCCAACTCGACGCCACGGTTACTGACACTCCCTACGTTACGTAATACCGAGTTAAAACCGGTAGATATTTCCACGGGCGTGAATAACAACAGATCGGATGTTTTCTTATAATAGAAATCCGCCGCGAGGTACAATTTGTTATTGAACAGCCCCAAGTCGACCCCGGCGTTATAGGAGGTGGTTTGTTCCCACTTCAGGTCGGGATTCTCCAGGTTGGCACGGGTAAACCCGACGACCAGCCCATCGTTGAACGAGTAATTGTTGGTCGTTCCATACGTGGCAGCGTATAAATAATCGCCGATCTCCTGGTTTCCAACGGTTCCTATGCTGGCGCGTAGTTTGAAATCATTGACATACCGGTTACCCCGCAGAAATGATTCCTCGCTGACATTCCACGACAAGCCAAGGGAAGGGAAATAACCCCACTTATTGTCGGGAGCGAACCTCGACGAGCCGTCGGCTCGGAAGGTCGCCGTAAGATTGTAACGTCCTTTCAGTGAATAATTAATCCTCCCGATCACAGAATTCAGCACCGCTTCTGAACCACCCGAGATGGGTACCTGACGTGTAGCACCACTTTGCAGACTGTGCCATAAAAGCTGTTCATTGGCAAAATCGGTGGAGGATGCGATGGCATATTCCAACTCTGTAGTTTGCGTGGTATAACCTGCCAGGACATCGATATAATGGTCTTTATTCAATTGCTTGGTATAATTGAGCATATATTCATATTGCCATATATCGGTACGGCGATTGCCTACACTTGCATACCCGTTAGGTTGAAAACCACCGGCCGTGTATGAAGGTGCATAGTAGTTCTGTGTGGCATTGACAATATTTGTGCCGGCATCTACCTTGAACACCAGTTCGGGGATAATGGCATACCGCAAAGAAAAATTGCCCAGCAAAGTGTTGCTGATATTTTGCGCGGTAGTATTCAGCAGGTCTGATAATGGGTTTGTCGTGACATCGCCTCTGACAAGGTCACCCAACTCAAAGCGGTTCCTGTAGTTGAAACTGCCGTCGTCATTATAAATCGGATTGGCCGGTGAAGTACGTATGATCGCTTCGAACGGGTTCGACAACCCATTGGCGTAGGATGGGTAATTATTCAACCCGTTTTGCTCCATTTTACTGGCATTCAAAGTTATCCCGACTGAAAGATTATGTAAGATATCACGTTCAAAGTTCAGCCTTCCCGTATATCGGTTGAAGTCTGTATTCCGCAAAATACCCTCTTGGTTAGTGTAATTCCCTGAGATGAAATAACGGGTTTTTTCATCGCCCCCATTAAACGAAATATTGTGATTCTGACTCACGCCTGTATGCAAAGCTGCATCCTGCCAGTCATATCCTTCACCGAGCGCGGCGATCTGGGCGTCGGTGTAATCACGGAAAAAGCCATTCGGGGCTATTTCCCTATTCAGGGCCGCCCATTCACTGGCCTTCAATAAATCCAGTTTTTGGGTAGCATCCTGCCAACCTATAGAATACTGGTATTCAATGTTGTCCCGGCCTCTGTTCCCGCTTTTCGTCGTGATGATGATGACCCCGTTCGATCCACGTGAACCATAAATGGCAGTAGCGGATACGTCTTTCAACACTTCAATGGATTCAATGTCATTCGGGTTAATGGAGGATAGAGGGTTTAGGTTTGAAGTAACCTGACTTATCCCTACTCCCGTTGTAGCGCTACCATAAAGGATCACACCATCGACCACGAATAAAGGCTCATTCCCCGCGTTAATGGAATTACCACCACGGATGCGGGTAGAGAATGTTGAGCCGGGTTGCCCTCCTTGTGTTATATTCAATCCCGCGACGGCACCTCCCAGAAGATTATCGAACGAAGTGACCGGTATAGACAACGTTGCTTTTGATACCGTTGAGATAGCACCGGTAAGCTCTTTCCGCCTTTGTGTACCGTAGCCGATCACGACCACTTCATCCAGGAAATTGAGATCTTCCGACAAAATGATTGTAATGGGATCATTGTCCTCATATACATCTATTTCCTGTGTTTTATATCCCAAAAAGCTCACCGTTAATGTCAACGGCAGCGATTGGTTTGTAGTGAAACTAAAATGTCCGTCTATATCCGTTACCGTTCCCACGGTAGTCGATTTTATGGCCACGGCGACACCGGGTAGCGGCTGATTGATTTTGTCAGCCACCATTCCCTGTATCGTCACCTGCCCGTAAGCGCTCACAGAGCATACCAGAAAGAAACAAAAAACATACACACCTTTTTGTAGTGTAAGAGAGCGTAGTTTGTTCCTGAAAGAAAGTAAAATATTGATCATATTCTAAGAATTTTAGCGTGGAGACAAGCGCTTCCGCGTCCGACTGCAATTGGCTTGAGTAGGCGCTTATCTTCTAATTAATTTATATATAGCTACTGTTGTTATTTCAGTATTATAAAATTTCACGACATTTAATGGATACTATTACTTTTGTTTTATCATAGGCTCATAAATTTTATAGTTGTTTTACTTGTGAATATCTATACGAAAAATAAAAAAACTCCACCGAAGCCATATCGGTGGAGTTTTTATACTTTTTTCTATTTATATAAATTACTTTCCCCTATCCGATATGATATGCCTCTTAGGCATTGCTCTAGGCATATCCATGCAACAACACATCTTCATACCGCATACCATGCAAGTACTACTGTTATAGTGGACAAAGTATCTATTCATTACTTTTTTTGATATTTTAATCGTTTGATTTCATCCAAAAACGTTGATAACCTAACATAAAAAAACTCTCCCAGCATTCCATTGCATCGGGAGAGTTCCAAAAATATTATATACGTTCTTTTATTCTATTCCGATACAACAGCGCCTGATGGACATACACATACACATACCCATACACATACAATTCATCATCGTAGGTGTTTTGTACATTGTTCCTGTTGTATATTGTATAAAATTCTGCACTATTTCTTTTATTCTTTAATTAAAACAGACATTAACTGATACATTGAATTGCAAAAGTAATATATTTTTTCATTCCGCCAAATATATTTTTTATCTTTTTCAACAATTATCCTATTTTGTAAACCAGACAAACCAAAATATTAATACATCCGAATACAGAACCGTTGATTATTCGGGAGTTTGCCGCCGACTTCCTTCAGATTCCACCTCGCAATGGACACCCTTGTCTTGAGCTAACGGTTGGTCGCTACCTGCCCCCGCAGTGGACTTGCACCACCAAGTTTATAATCATGCACGACACACTAAAAAGACAGGGCGGGGATCCCTCCCGGCCCTGTCCGTTCTCCTTTCAATAGTGCTTAATTTAAAATGCAGAGCTTATAAAAAATATATTGAAAGGGTTCTAATACAATGGCGGATAATTATAACAGGAAAAAGGGTTCCGCCACAAACGCTGTCTACCCGTTTACCGAACCAAAGGATTCGTTTGGAGCTCGGTTACCGGGATAGGAAATACGTACCGATCATCCGTAGGCGGGATAGTCGCGTTCGCGCCTACCGAAAATACCGGTGATGCTCTCCGTTGAAGGTCGGGCGACCTGAATCCCTCACCCAGTAATTCCACACGGCGTTCGAAAAGAATAGCCTCTATCAGTTCTTCTTCCGTATCGAATGTTCCGAAATCGTAATCGGGATCAGAACGGTGACGCACCGCTTCCAGCAATTCCCTTGCCCGTCCGGGATCGCCGGCTTCGGCTTCCGCTTCTGCAGCGTTCAGCAATACCTCGGCATAGCGTATGGCCGGAGCATAGTCTAAGTAGGGGGAACTGCTGTTCCATTTTGTCAATATATGCCATGCCGCGCTATATACTGCGGTCAAAGAAGTTCGTCTGGCATCGTTAGCGCCCCAACGTTCGTCCGCATATACCCCCGGAGCCGATTGATTCAAAAAATATTCTATATTGCCATTGACTCCGTAATAATATCCCAACTGGTTTTGCGTGCCAGGCACATTGGTATCGGAAAATGCAAACGACAGGATATTCTCGGAAGTCGTATAAGGCGATGCAAATACGGTTGTAATATCCGGTTGCAAAGCATGGGGCGCCCTGTCGCCATTGGGAGATACAAAAGGAGCGTCTTGAGCGACAATTTTATCGCTTTCTTCCAGCACTTTATCGTAGTTTCCCTGCGCCAGATAAATCCTGGTTTTTAACGCTATAGCCGTATTTTTATGTGCCCGCGTCGTCCTTAACAAGGCTGTCGAATACGTATTGGGCAATCCGGTTTCTGCATCATCCAGATCTTTCAGTATCTGGACATAAATATCCTTTACGGGACTGCTTGCCAACTCATTGTTCTCGGTGTTCGTCTGCGGGGTCAGGCGCAAAGGTATTCCCTGAGATTCTCCCTGATCCAAGGCATAGGGTTTTGCAAATAATTGCACAAGGGCATAATACGCCAACGCTCTTATAAATTTCGCTTCTCCCCGGTAATTTTGTTCCAGTGCTTCCGAAACCACACCGGGATGCTGATCGAAATCTGCCAGGAATTTATTTACACGGTTGATGGTCAGATAACCATGATTCCAGAAATCGGTAACGTAGGTATCACCGGCATCGTTTGTATAGCCGTAAGCACTATAACCCGTCACACCGTTACTCGTTCTGTTCCTGAATTCTTCCGCCCGGATATCGTTGTAAATATAATAACGACCTCCAAAAAGGCGTCCGTGCCTTGCGGACAAATACAACCCGTTTACCTGGGCCAATATACGGTCGGGGGTATCGAATACGTTGTCCTCGGGAATCGACAATTCCGGAGGAATATTCAGAAAGTCATCGCCACAGGAAAAAAGGAAAAGAGTCAACGAAAACGTAAGCACAACGACTTTCACACTGTTTAAATTTATTTTTTTCATACGATTTTTTATTTTTTCATTAAAGTGTATGGAACTCGCAATAATCATGTTCCTGGGTGTAATGATTTAAATGCTCGTTTCATATTCATATACAATTTAATGTGATTAGAAATTTACATTCAGTCCAAAAGTAAACGTCCGTCCCTGGGGAAGCGAATTGCGCTCGATACCGGAGGTCAGGTTCTCGTTACCGTTGGTGGATATTTCAGGATCCGCGCCCGTATAAGAGGTGATAATAAACGCATTATTTACTTGGGTATACACGCGCACACGGCTAATCCCCGAATTACCCAACCATCTTGAAGGAAGACTGTATCCCAACGTCACCGTCTGCAAACGAAGGAAATCGCCTTTTTCCACATTTTCCGATATGGCGAATGAGGATCCGTTGGAAACATTATCGCCATATATGGCACGGGGGATTTTCCCGTTCGTATTGGTTTCCGTCCAGGCATCCAACACCTCTGTAGCATTATTCCAAATACGCTGGTCTCTCAGACCGGCTTTGGTACCGTTATAGATATAATTGCCTCCCGAGAAGGTGAAATTCAGCCCCAAATCAAAACCTTTATATTCCAACGTATTGTTGAATCCGCCGTACCATGTGGGAAGTGTATTTTCTCCTATCTGGGCATCGGCTCCCGAAACGGCAGGCGCCCGGGTTCCGTCAAGATACGTCCATGCGTTCGCTCCTCCGAGATGCTGGTATTGAACCCGCTCTCCTGCTGCATTGATGAAGATTCTCCGTCCGTTTTCGGGATTGATGCCGTCTGTCTTTACCACATAAAGACTTGCCGCCGGGGACCCTACCTGTGTGATGCTCGTCAATTCAAGACTGCCGGTTGTACCCAATAGTGGACTATCATCGACCCCCAAAGATGTCACTCTGTTTTTATTGGTAGTGATATTGAAGTTCGTGGTCCATCTGAAATCGGGCGTTTCCACGGGAACGGCAGTTGCGGTAAATTCGAATCCCCTGTTATAAAGTGATCCCACATTCAGCAGGATCGTGTTAACAGGGTCGCTGGGAATTCCTTTCGAGGGGGCTTGTGGAACCTCCAGGATCAGATTGTCCACATCTTTATTGTAATAATTGAGTTCAAACGATACCCGGTTATGAAACAATGACACGTCGATACCTATATTGGTCTGAGCACTGGTTTCCCACTTCAGATCTTGGTTTCCTGCCTGGCTGTACAAAAGAGCGGAAGTCCCCGGTCCCAGCAGGTTCATAGAGTAATTGTTATACGCTCCGTAGAAGTTGTTCAGATTACCGTTCCCCACTTCCCCGTAACTGGCCCGCAAACGAAGCAGCGAGAAAGTATCTTTCAGGTCGGTAAAAAAGCCTTCTTCCGAAATCGTCCAACCTGCGGAGACTCCTCCAAAAGTACCCCAACGGTTATTCTCGGAGAGCGCTGAGTTCCCATCCCTGCGGATATTCCCGCTGATAAAATACTTGCCGGCATAATTGTAGGAAAGATTGGCGAGGTACGATTCAAAGGCAATTTCCGAGACGCCGTTTCCTCCGGCCTGATTAATACGAAAAGTCCCTTGGAATTTATCGAAAAAGTCATCGGTAAGATCCTGTCGCACTGCTCCCCAATTGAGCGTTTTCCTGTTCTGGGCATCGTGGCCGACTACGGCACTGAAATTATGTACCCCCCCAAATGTTTTTGAATAATTCAATGTGTTGATAAGGTTCCAGTTTTCCCTTCTGGCGTTATTATTATATGCATAACCGTTGTAACTGTATCCGTCACCCTGTACCGGGTTCCAGAACCGGAGGTTTTCCGTATTCCCCCTATCCCACGAATATATGGTCCTGAACGATAATCCGTCGTATATAAATAGTTCTCCCGTCAGGTTTGCGATCAAACGTGATGTTTCGGAAGAGTTTCTATCCAGGTCGATAATCGGGACAGGATTTGCATAACCATGTGGAAGGGCATTATTCCCGTTCCCTATGGCTGAACCGACAACATTGTAACTTCCATCCTCATTGTAAGGAGCGAGGTTTGGAGCCTGCACCAATGCGATACGCGCCAATCCCGACGAGTTAAATGCAGCGCCCGGAATAGACCCGCTGTTAGGCGAATTGTTTATCCCATTGGTATACGTCACGTTAGCCGACACTTTGAACCACTTGGTAACGTCGTGGTCTATATTCATCCTGGCGGTCTTGCGTTCAAAGTCGTTCCCCCGTAGGAATCCTTCCTGGTCGCTATAACCGGCGGAGAAGTAATAACGCGTTGCGGCCGTTCCTCCTGATACGCTGAAATTATGGTTATGCGAGAACGCACTCCTGTACACATAATCATACCACTTGGTATCGACTATCGACCCATCCGCATTGTAAGAAGGTTGAAACGCATTCTCAGCGATGGTAGAACCTAATGAACGCGCATTCAATATAGCTGCGTTCTTATGATCCATATACTGCTGGGCATTCAGTAGCTCGGGCAAGCGGACGGCTTTGTTGACACCGACCCAACCATCATAGGAAAACGTCGCTTTTCCTTCCCTTCCTTTCTTGGTGGTGATGATCAACACACCCGCAGCGGCACGGGAACCGTAAATGGCTGCCGAAGCCGCATCTTTAAGGATGTCGATGCTCTCAATATCCGAAGGATTGATATCCGATAACGGGTTGTTAGCCGCTGAGTTCTCCGATATGTCGCTTGTGGTAATAGGGATTCCATCCACCACCACTAATGGGAAAGAGCTGAGAGATAAAGAACTGAGACCGCGGATACGGATAACCGGCGGATTGTTCAGCAGACCGTTCGGCTGGGTGATGCTCACACCTGCGGCTTGTCCTACCAATCCCTGGCCAAAGCTTTGAAGCGGCCTGTCAGCAATGCTTGCACCTCTTACCGATGCTGCCGCTCCCGTGAATTCCCGCCTGCGTTGCGTGCCGTAACCAATGGACAGTATCACCCTCACATTCGCACTCACCGCTACTTCCTGCGTTTCATATCCCACATAAGAAACAACCAATGTTCCGTTAGCGGGGGCCGACAGACTGAAATTACCGTCTATATCGGTTACCGTGCCTTCAGATGTACCTTTGATCTGGATCGTAGCACCGATCACCGGCTCACCCGACTCATCCACCACGATGCCGCGCACCGGTGTCTGGGCAGTCGCAATCCCTATTCCCACGAAGAACAAGGTCAAAAACAATACTAATCTTCTTTTCATACTCTACTTTTTTTAATTAATAAATCGATCACTCTTCTAATTCTGAAACTTTTTCTTTTTTATATTTAAATGATGCCTATTTAGCTGCATAACATGCTTCAATAACTTACATTTTTCGGACAACCGGATGAAACATCAGGAGACATATGCCATTAATATTAATTAATATATAATTCGGAATACATTTTATTAACCCAAAACCCGTAATTAGATCTTTTTGATAATATATTATGCAAATATATATCATATTATTTTAATTTACGGCACAATTGCATAAAAATGATTACATTTTAACTTTTTCACATTACAAACGAAATAAAAATATCACTAAAAAAAGACAATCAAAAAAAACTCCCCCGAAACTGTATCGGGGGAGTTTTCACATATATATATTATTCCTCTTCTATCCGATACTACGACGCCTATACCGCATGCACATACACATACAGCAACACATCTTCATACACCATGCATTATTCGCGTTATTGTTATATCGGATAAAATTGATTTTCATTATTTTTTTTATTTACATGATTTTTTGAAGTACTATTTTTACTCATATGATTAAATTTATTCAAGTTTGGCAAGTCATATGATTATTGACTTTCAAAATCTTCCGGAAATATTATTGCCAAATAATACCGCGTTTACAAAAGTGCGGCCCGTGCCATCCCATATTCCCCGGAACAACGGATCTTCGGCAAAGAGGACTACGCTTCCCCTGCCGGAGTTATACGCCAGAATAGAAGTAGAACCTTTCAACCTCTCCAAATGGGCGGAAGAGATATAACCATTAAGCAAGGGATCGTCGGTATATACAGATACCGCATTGGATGAAGGGGCAAGGAACAAGGCACTCTCCCGGACTACGGGTAGTTTCTCGCTTGTCAATCCGAAAGCCAGAGGATGTTCCAGATTTATTTTTGTCTGGAAGATGGATGTGGCAAATCTTTCGAACGAACGGGACGAAACACCTCTGTCCTGTCTTTGTGTGGCAGTATCAGGTCTTTCTACAAATCCCGCAGAAACAACTTTATTGCTTATTGCCCACCGGGAAGCTCCGTTAAGGGTGATCAGCACACCTCCGTTCCTAACCCAGCTTTTTAGATTGTCAATATCCGAATCATTCAAGAACGAATAATTTCCGCTTACAAAAACGATCCGGTTGAATTCATGCAGAGGAACCCGTCGGAAAACGTCGGAATCGACCCGTACCAACTCATATTTCAATTGCTGGTCGAACAGATGCCACACCTCACCGGCTTCGAGCGATGAGACATCACCTCCGGTCACTACCAGGACTTTCGGTTTCTCTATCCGTTTGAAGGCGCTGCTACCCAAATCGGCTCCCTTCACGTTATAGCCCGTAGAGACAGGAATGATATCAATTTTTTCCTGCTCTCCCAATTCTTTCAATACCGCATATAACCCGGAAGAAGCGATCGATTGGTTTTTTACGGGAATAAGCAGGCTGCCATATGAAAAATCTTTCACACCTTTATCGGTATTTATAGAAAAAGGCTTAAAAGCAGATTTAACCAAAATATCTTTCTCCAAAAGCCTGAAAAGCAACTGCTGGCTTTTAAAGTCGCGATAATCCACCAGATAGGCATATTCCGACGGTTGCAAACTACCGGCATATACTTGCGGCAATACCTGCACCCTTGCTCCCCGCGACGACGAAGTTGTTACGTCGTAGGAAAGTCCGGTGGAATAAGCTACGGAGAAACCAGCTCCGTAACCCAATTTTGAGGCATCTTCATAATCTTTTATATCGTCGAAAATAATTCCCACCAATGCGCTGTTAGGTTGTCCTGCCGGAATAATGAATGATTTTCCTTTTTCGTATCTTATGCTGTCTACTGTGATGTCGTTTGCGTTTTCATACACTTCCAGACGGTGGTCGAGCAATAATTGAATGAATTTATGCAATCTGGACAAATCATAACTATCGCCGATAATATATGATTTTGCAGCCTCTTTTCCCCGGCGGGGGGTGAAAAATTCCTTTTGAAGGTCGAACAGGGCATCCCTGTGTGCAATGGCCGCCTCAACCGTCGCGATGCTTGTCATCAACTGGTTCCGTACGGTAAAGGGAAGCGTCACGATCCCGTTTTCCGATTCCTGTTGCAAGCCTCTCGACGAGCCTTGCTCGAAAAGGATTCCCACTCCTCCGTTATAGTCGGGATAAGTAGAACCGAAATTCGGGTTTTTATTGTCGTAAGATTCTTCTGTGTAATAAAAAGAACCGATCTTATCCAGCGCCCTGGCGTAATAGTCAGCAAAAAACCGGTTAAGCTGATAAGTCGATTGCGGCACAAAGCGGCTCTCATTCCCATCGGGGTCGGTCGGTTCGAAGAAGAAGGTGCTGTTTGTCCCCATTTCATGATGGTCGGCCTGTACATGAGGCAACCAGTCCTGATAAAACGCTACACGTGACTTACTCTCAGGTTGTACGATATTCACCCAATCGCGGTTGAGGTCAAACCAGTAGTGGTTCCCGCGCCCCCTGGGCCAACCCTCCGTATGTTCACGGTCGAACTGGGAAATATTATAGCTATTTACGCTTGCATTGGAGTTTACCCATGAGGCGAAACGTTCCTGTCCGTCGGGATTGCGGACGGGGTCAATGAAATAGATCCCCTCTTCAAGCTGTTTCTTCACGAAATCATTTTGTGCTGCTACGTAATAATAAGCCGACAATAGCGCTGCTTCAGAAGAAGAAATTTCATTGCCATGCACCGCATTTCCCAAAAAGACGATCAGCGGACTATCCGGTTTTTCTCCCTGACGGACTTTTTTCCGGACTTCTTTATACTTGTCCAAATCCCTTATATTTTCCGGAGATGAAACAATCAGCACATACAGCCTGCGCTTTTCGTGCGTCTGTCCGATCTCTATCAGAGAAGTCCTGTCGGAAAGTTCGGCCAGTTTTTCATAATATGCATTTATCCTGCTATGTTCGGTAATCCTGCTGCCAATTTCATAACCTAAAAACTCTTCCGGAGTCGGAATTTCTGAATCGAATATGATTTCCGGAGCAAAGAAATAATCCGTTTTCTCCGCATTCACATGGACAGAGAACAGTATAGCAACTAATACTATAATTGTCGTTATTGCTTTCTTCATACAATTTTTTAATCAGAACCAAGCATCCCAGAACGTTTTCCCCGTTCAAAAAATGGGATGAAACAGTTGGGTTTTAATTTTGTTTCTCAAGAGAGGATCAGGACCCAAGACATTTTACTCATCCCGATAAATCGGGACAGGTTGTCCCGATCTTCAGGAGGTCGTGATGATTTGCCGATTTCCAACTTTCAATTTGACAATAAATCATTCAATGTTTTATCCAGGTCCTCCCCTTTCAGGTTTTTGGCGACGATAATACCATTCTTGTCTATCAGGAAATTTGCCGGAATAGCTCTCACGCCGTATAATTTTGCCGGTTCGCTATCCCAAAATAACAGGTCGGAAACATGTGTCCATGTAAGGCTGTCTTTTTCAATCCCTTCCAGCCATCTTTCTTTACTCTTATCGAGCGACACGGCGAAAACATCAAAACCTTTGTCTTTGTATTTATTGTATGCCCTCACGATATTGGGATTTTCCCTGCGGCAAGGCCCGCACCATGATGCCCAAAAGTCAAGCAGCACATATTCTCCTTCTCCGTCCAGATGCTCCGAAAATTTCACCGGATTTCCGTCTTTATTATTCGCCGTAAAATCGGGTGCCTGTTTACCAATCGCCACTACTTCGAGTGTACCTATCAATTCTTCCAACGTCCGCACGTATGGTGTTTGCGCTAAAGATGGATCAAGCAATGCAAGATTCGACCTGATCTCTTCTGGTGACAACCGGTAGGAAAAATCACGATAAAGGGCATACGCAGAGACCAATGATGCAGGATGCTGGCGGATAAACGAATCGATCTTCACATGGCGTTGCGACTTGTATTCCAAGAACAAATCCTGCAACTCGGAACCTTCCACTTTCGTGTTGCGGTAATAACGGGACGAGTCGAGCACCACCGTTACCGGATTCTCATCGAAAAAGACAAGGAATGAATTTTTCAATGTATCCAATGTTAAGCCGTAAATTTCAGGGAGTTCCACATCTTTGGAAAAGTGGAATTCCCCGTCTGTTATTTCTGCGGAGTCAATTACAAAAAATGTTTTGTTACTGAACTTCTGCAAATAAACCGTGCCGGATTGCACGCCATCAACACTACCGTTGAGCGTCAAATTATGACTGTTTTTGTCGTTGCATGAGAATGCCACAAAAGCTATCACGACTAATAATAAATTCTTTTTCATTGTTTTTATATTATAACTTGTTATTAAAATTGTTTCCATCCCTCACCTTCTGCTGTAGCGGTTTCATCATATATTCCCTTTTCACCCTGAAAAGCGTCTCCGCCGAAAGTATAGGTTTCTATACCTATCAATTCCAACTGTATCTGGGGAACGGGAAATTGCGTAGGAGTCCCTCCTTGTAACAAATTATGCCTTCTCATAAAGGTAAATGGGACAAAAGTTCCGCCGGCAGCATCAATTTCAATGGCATATTCATAATGTAATGCAGCTAACAAATCGTCGTAGCTGGCACTCACATCCGGGAGCTTTCCTTTGGCTTTTCGGCTCGCACTCACAGCATTCAATTCATTGGCAGCTGCACTGTAATTTTTCAACCACAATTGGGCTTCTGCCCGTAACAGGCGTAATTCTTCAGCCAGAAAGTAGGGATTTAGAGCTCCTTCCACATTCAGGGTTGATCTTTCCGGATACATCCAGCGCGACCTGATATAATTACTGAATAATCCGCGACCACGAGCTTCCAAAAGAATCCCGAAGTTTGTCGTATAAGTAAAGTATTCGTAAAAACGTTCGTCATCGGTCTCTATAGCAGGGAGAATAATAGTATTATTCACAGGATAAGTAAGTGGCGTCGATTTGTTTTTATCGGCCAGATAAGGAATTTTGATATCTACCGGGACATAGGATGCCCCACCGTAAGGGCGTTCCAACACATCGACTAAAGCATTATAATATCCCCCTGAAACCGTAGGAATTAAGAAATCCCCGGTAAATCCTTTTGACGCATAGCTGAAAACTCTTTCCCAATAAGCGTCACCCAATGCCCCTGCCTCTTCTTTATCACGAGCCACAGACGAAAGAATACGAGCGGCAAAAGAGTTAATCAGCTTAACCAGGTCCTCTCTCGAGATCGTTATACCGGTCAGAAAATCAAACTTCAGATTGGGTGCATCGGATATTAATTCCAATGTCTTATCCAGATGAGCAATACCGTTTTCAATGAGTTCTTTATATGAATCAGGAAAATCACGTGTAGTAAGATTCACATCGTCCACAATAATGCCTCTATCAAAAATTACACCCAAAGATCCCTGACTGATACCTTTCGCATAATATGCTCCTACCAAACAATCGGAAGTACGGTCATTACCTGCATCATCATAGATTATAATCCGTTGATTCTCTACCAGATCAATTACTTTTGTAGCATCCAGGTTTGCCTGATAAAAATTGGAATATATCTCACGCACTGCTGCATTTCCGCGATAGGCGGAATTATTATTCAACCTTATCCTGGGTTCAACAGCAAAATCCCACCAGGACTGGCTTCCATTTGTATTGGTAGATTGATCTGCCCAGAGGCTGAAATGTGATCCTCCGGCATTGTTGGTGGTTGTTTTAAAAGTTGTCTGGATGCTGCTCTTGGTCAGCACATAGCCCAAACTTTTGATTTTTTGCGCAGCTTCTTCATTGGTCAATGTAGAGGGATCATCAAAATTAATTGACTCACATGAGATCAATAATAATGCGCTAATTGTCAAATATATTAGTTTCTTCATTTTCTTAAAAATTAATCGTTAGTTTTCCGGAAATAATCCTGTAAGTGGGGTAATTAAACCCATCTTGTGCAATTCCATCCACATTCACCCCTTTATAGTTAGTCAGGATAAATAAATTACGTCCGATTAAAGAGAGATTGGCATCATTTACCCATTTATTGATTCCCAATTTTTGAGTGGGAATCTTATAGGATAGTGATAGCTCTCGTAATGCAAGATAGGTTGTGTTTTCAATCCAGTAATCGGTTACCTGTGATGCGTTAAACACCAACGTGGTAAAATTAAGCGGTTTACCGGCTTGTGCTGTCAGGTCTGTGAACTCCGAACGATATACATAGGCCAAATATTGAGCCGTTTCATTGAACTTTTCTCCACCTTGCTGCCAGTCGAACACACTATACAAAGTGAAAGGGCCAACACTGAATGTATTGCTAAACCCTACGATAAAATCAGGTGAAGCTTCGCCGATGATTTTCGAATTTCCTGTGGCCGGATTCACGTAAAATACCGGTGCTTCATTGGCGGTGCCTAAAGCTGCTTTTTCAACAACCACCCCGAACTCGTTGACTACATAATCTTCCACTCGTTTTGTTCCATCACCGGCATTGGTCACATACCCTTGTCCATTTGTCACGAGTTGTGAAAGATCTGAAAATATACTATAGCCATAAATGGCCGTTGTACTGGCTCCTACCGCTTTTCGGTAGCCATTTTGAGTGAATTCCGGCACACTTCCCAATGATGTGATCTTACTACGAACCCGGCTAAATGCGATACCGGAACTCCATTTAAAATTCTTTTGATCAATGATATTTCCATTAATTTCCAATTCAAAAGAGTTGGATTTTACAGCACCTAAATTATCATAAATATTTGCCGAACCCGAAATAGGTGCAAAGGCCGGCACTGAAATGAAGTCATTCGTACTATTTGAGAAGGCATAATTGAACTGGACATTTACACGATTAAAAAGTATGGCGTCAAAACCCAACTCGGTTTCTTCCGTGATTGCCCTCTTTAGATTTGTATTATCGTTTTGGGTATAACTTACACCTCCCGAACCTTCAATCGCTACCTTACTCTCCCTGGCTCCGAAAGGAGGTAAACTGCCTGCCTGTCCGTATGCCACACGCAACTTCAATTCATCGACCGGCCCCAGTTTCACATCCTCCGTGAGGCGATATGCCAAAGAAGCGCGGGGAAAAAACGCTGTACTTGCGTCACGTCCGAAACGGGAACTCTGATCCAAACGACCAAGCACATCCAGAAATAACTTATCCCTCCATCCTATTTTAGCATTGAGAAAATAGCCATAATTAATTGTCTTGGCCCAGGATGACGATATATCCCTTGTACTTGCCTCAGTTACATCCAGACTCTTTACAGGAGCTGTGAGATTACGGCCGGAAGCGTTAAATCCTGTCAACTGATACGCCTCATACACATACTTTGCCGCAATACCCCAATCAAAATCTCCTGTTTTGCGGTTATAATTCAATTGCAGTTGCCCATTTTTTGTACTTTCCCGCAGGGTGGAAAGTGCATAATTTCCGTTATTCAGGTTAATATTCGGGGATACAGTCCTGAATCCTATAGGATAATATTCTTCGGTATTATAGTGCCGGTTCTGCAACGAGGCAGAAGCTTCGGCACTTAAATTATCCGTTATCCTATACCTGAATTTTCCTCCCAATAGAAGATTCTCTGTAACATAGCGATACTCTGCGTTGGAGAGTCTATAAAGAGGATTATCCCATTGTTGTCCCGACAAATCACTCCCTTTTGGAAAAAACACATATTTCCCTTCTGAATCCTTTTCTGCTAAATTTATGTGCGGTTCTACCAATAAAGTTGAATACAAAAGTCCATTGGCTCTGGTGGAAACAGCATTGGAAGGAGTATTTGCATAGGAGTATTGTGCCGTGACATCCGCAGTTACTCTCGGAGTAGCTTTATAGGTCAGGTTGAACAATACATTTTGTTTGGTATCTGCATCCACCGCATCCGAGATCCCGCCTTTGTACTGGTTTTGTGCAGATAAATAGGCCGTATATTTATCTTCATTGGCCGATACCGCTACCGAATTGGTAAAATAAGTATTATCGCCAAGAACATTTTTCACATTATCATGATACTCTTTGTAAGGGTGTAAGTTCACCGAAAATCCATTCTCCTGATAATCAATAACCCTTTTGTCATCTACCAATAAAAAAGAACCATCAGCATTCACCTTGTAATGATGAAATTTTGAAGTAGGGGGAAGTAAAAGAACATTTGAGAAACCGACTTCATTATCCACCGTAATGGCTATCCGTTTGTTCTTGTTTCCTTTTTTGGTAAGTACCTGTATGATACCGCCCTCCCCCCGGGTACCATATAAAGCGGAAGCCGCAGCCCCTTTCACCACTTCTATCGATTCAATATCATTGGGACTTATATCCGAAAGTTTGAGGCCGGTAACAAAACCATCCACGACAATCAAGGGTTCTATATTGCCGGCCACTGATTTAGCACCTCTCAGATAAACCGATGCGCCCCTATTTCCTCCCGACTGATCAATACGCAATCCTGCGACTTTTCCCCGCAATGATGTGGAAGCATCTGTGGCCGGAACAATGTTGATTAATTCGTCATCTATTTTGGTGAGAGCAAACGACAATCTTTTTCGACTGGTTCCTTCTGCAACGCCTGTTACTACCACTTCATTCAATAAATTAATATCCTCCGATAATGTGATAGTGATGATTTCATTTGCCTCATACACATCAACTTCCTGTGTTCTGTATCCCAAAAAGCTAATCGCTAATGCAAATGGCAGTGATTGATCTGTGGTAAAACTGAAATTTCCGTCTATATCGGTAACGGTACCGGTAGAGGTCGATTTTATAGCCACAGCCACACCGGGAAGTGGTTGATTCTCCTTATCAACGACTGTACCCCGTATGGTCTGCTGTCCATACATATTGAAAGAACAAAAAACAAGGATTAAAAAAACGTAAATACCTTTTTTTAATAGGCAGGATAATCGTGTATTCCTGCAAAAAAGTGATATATTTGTCATATTCTAATTTTTTTAGAGTGAATATAAGCGCTTCCGCGTCCGACTGCAATTGGCTAATGGGAGCGCTTATCTTTTTTTGTTACGACGAATGATAGTATTTATTTTATCTTCAAATGAATCAGCGAGTTGATGTAAGAAGTAAATCCTCAATCTCTTTCAACTGAGCCGATAAAATAGTCTCTTCTGTCTTAAGAAAACCGTATTCCTGATTGTATTTCTGTCCTTCCGAGAGGATCCATTTCAAAAATCTTTTTGCCTGGATATTATTTTCCTGATAAGTGAATCCGATATTCCCGACAGGAATAAGAGATATCCTTTCTTTTTCGAGCAAGGCTATGGTCTTGTCGATATCGGCCTCCTGCAATATTCCACGCTGTTCTTTTTTCAGATCTAAAGGGATCAGGGCCAGACCATTTTTCAATCCCCGTGTCTCGATATCGAAGATATAGCCGAGATTATTGAAGGTGACACCCGAATTATCTTTCTGTATGGCATTGATAAGAAAAATATCATCACCGGATATTTTTCGTCCTCTGATATCTGCGGCAGCATATCCGAAATGAGCTGCAAAGGCGCTTGCAAAGGAATTGTTATTCGTACCGGAATAGATAGTTATATCATACTTTTGTTTGTTCGGAGAGTCGGATTTCTCATCGAAAACATCATTTTCAAAAAACAGATTTTCCAACCTCTTACCATTCAATCTTTTCTGGTTGAGTTCGCCTAAGAGAGGATTGCCCGCATTGGTAACCGGGAGCAAAGCATATCGTCCGGTATAGGATATAATTTGAGTCCCATTTTCCGGTTCCTCTTCATTGATAGAAGTAACAAAACTTAAATCGACATCTTTCCCGGATGATTGCCCTTCTGTAAACTTAATTTCTATCTGGGGATTCACTCTTTGATACTCAGAAGCCCATTTTTCAATAAGTGGCGTGGCAAACCGCGCACTCTTTATATATACCACCTCTTTGGGATTCTGCTGTGCTATAATGTTTGTTGAAAACAACACCGCCGCTACTAATGATAACCTAATAAATCTAACCTTTTTCATTGCTGTCTATTTTAAATAATTAATATTCGATCAAAAAAAAACTCCACCGAAGCCGTATCGGTGGAGTTTTTATACTTTCTCTTTCTTAATATGAGATTTCTCACTTTCCCCTATCCAATACGATATATTTCTTACGCATACACATGGGCATAGACATGCCACAACACATTGTCATACAACATGCAGCACAAGTATTATCGTTATATTGGATAAAGTATTTACTCATTGTTTACACTATTTTAAATTTTCTTAGTTGATACTAACCTGATATAAAAAAACTCTCCTGATTTTTATTGTATCAGGAGAGTTCTATACTAAAGTATTATTACTATCTTATATGCTTTCTTTACGCTACTCCGACACAACTGCGATTGAAGGACAACACATGTCCATACACATACACATGCAACATCCCCTTCTTACTGAAGTATCACATATTGTTGTTGTATCTTGTAAAAAAATATTCACTGTAGCTATCTTTATTAATTTCTACTTTAAAAAACAAAAGTAGTATATTTTTGTTCATTCCACCAAAAAAAATAATATCTTTTTTCGTAATATTTTTTCAAATAAATTACAAAAAGCTTATTTTCAATCCACTTCGTTACTGCAATCACCTCTTGTTTGACAGTTAAATAATTTCCAATGTCAACAAACCGGAAGAGGAATATGTTTTATGAATAGATAGATCACATATTAAAAATATAACAAGATGGATGTACAATTCAAAATAAACGACAGGAACCGGGGTAGTTTCTATATAGAACAGGAAGGGCGACAGGTTGCCGAACTTGACTTCGAGGTGAAAGATAATTTACTGAATGCTTATCATACAGGCGTACGCCCCGAATTGGAAGGACAGGGTATTGCCGGAATGTTGTTCAATGAGCTGGTCAATTACGCACGCGAAAAGGGTTATCAGGTAATTCCCTCATGTTCGTATGTTCTTGCCAAATTTCGCAGACGCCCTGATGATTATAGTGATATATGGGTTCGTTCAGGAGATGAACCCACGGGAGAAGCCTGTGGGATTAGGCCGAAAACTTAAAAATACTATTTTTTCGCTTTTATTCCACATCCGATAGCAACGGTTGTCGCAGGATCGGGGGTATTACCTGACAATAATGCACGTATCGCATTGGCAGCATAAGGAACTGTCACTGCCGCTGCATCCTGGTAATTATCATCCACGGTTCCGGTATAAACTACCACAAACCGTCCCTCACCCTCATTTTTTAACAGGAAGATCTCCGGAGTACGGGTAGCACCATAGGCAGGATATACTGTCTGTCCTTCATCCACCAGATAAGGGAAAGGATAACCCTTGTCAGCAGCTCTCTTTTTCATCTCATCAAAAGAGTCGGCAGGTTGTTGCACCGGGTCATTCGAGTTGATCAATACCACAGGTACTCCCTGCGGAGCAAACTCGTTATGTAAAGCGATCATCCGGTCTTCATATGCTTGCACATAAGGGCAAGGGTTACAGGAGAAGATCACCATCACTCCTTTTTCATTCGCGTAATCGGACAATGACACTGTTGTACCGTCGATATTCTCCAGTGAGAAACCGGGAGCAACCGAACCGACTGCGATAGGTTGCGCACTCAATGATAAAGCACCCAACACCAAAACGGATAAAATTAAGATTCGTTTCATTGTTACTGTAATTTTAAAATGTTTATTAAAGATAGATTGTTTGAATTGCCTACGTTCCCCTATTGTCAATCTGCCAATAGGGGTTGTACAATCTTTTCGAGTTCGTCTAAAGTGAATTCTTTCGGATAAAATTCCCTGAATCCGCTCCCATAAATAAGCGTGGCAGGTATAGCACCGGTCCAGCTTTTGTCCACCAAAGGTATCCAGTCATTGAACTTGGGATCATCCAAAAGAATTACCTCATTCTTCATCTTTTCCTTTTCAATAAATGGAATTAGTTTTGTTTCTAATTGGCTGCGCATATCGAGGCTGACCATAAGAACTTTTACATTCCTGCTGCGGTATTTTTCGCCGAACTGTTCAAAATAGGGTATTTCTTTGATACAGGGTGCACACCATGTAGCCCAGAAATTCACCACATATATCGTATCGTCCTTCTGCTCTAACAAAGGTTGAAGTTGCTTAAAATCGACCACTTTTATTTCCGTTTCGCTTTTTCTGTTTTCTGAAAGAAGAAGGGACGGAATCAGCAAAAACAGCAAACCCGGAAGCAGGCGAAATATATCTTTTATTTTGCTCATTGTTTCGTGCGATTAATAATATGATTTCTCGATAAATAAACAAACAATAAACGGGTCTTGTTCAACAGAAATTTAATGGAACTTGTTAAATATCAAGTAAAAACGTTAAGGCATCAACAAAAAAAGTGCGGGCTGGCCCCACACTTTTTGTCTTATAAACCTGCAACGGTTATTTAGGAATAGTCACAAATCAACCGATACACTATAACAGTGAATCGGGATTCAGGTTATCATGCTCGATATCGAGGAAATACTTGTAAGTGCCTACTTTCAATTCGGCACAGGCATCATAATCACAAACAATGATTCCCTTTTGATGCAATTGCAGGGCGCTGATCGTCCACATATGGTTAACAGCCCCTTCCACTGCGTGATAAAGCGCACGGGCTTTATGATATCCGTTGACAAGGATAAGGACCTCCTTAGCGTCGAGTACGGTACCGACTCCTACTGTAAGCGCCGTTTTAGGTACTTTGTTCACATCATTATCAAAGAACCTGGAGTTGGCAATTACCGTATCGGTGGTCAATGTTTTTACCCTTGTACGTGAACTGAGCGATGAACCCGGTTCGTTGAATGCAATATGTCCGTCGGGGCCAATTCCACCAAGGAAAAGGTCGATGCCGCCTGCTTCCTTAATAGCCAGTTCATATGCAGCACATTCGGCTTCAGGATCTCCTGCCATCCCGTCGAGGATATGCACATTCTCTTTCTTAATATCGATATGCTGAAAGAAATTATCCCACATAAAAGTGTGGTAACTCTGCGGATGATCTGCCGGCAAACCAAGATACTCATCCATATTGAACGTAATCACGTTTTCGAACGATACCCGGCCCGTTTCGTACAATTTTATCAACGCCTTATAGGTATTCAAGGGTGATGAACCGGTTGGCAATCCCAGTTTGAAAGGTTTTTCAGCTGACGGATTTGCATTATTGATCTTTGTTGCAATGTAATTGGCTGCCCATTGTGCCATCTGGTCGGCACTGGGCTGAATAATAAGTCTCATATTTCTTTCTTTATTTATTAACAGTCAGTTGCATTGTTTGGCACTACTTGCGTATCTGAAGTCAGCTTTTGCGCCATGATACGACCCAGGTTACGGGCTTTTTCGACCACGTCGGCCAGCATCGCCTGCTTCATGATTACAGGCTCGGCCACTAATTCGAACTCCATCTCTCCTGCAAAAGCTTCGAATTGTCTGGCAGTGGCATCAGCCCAGGTAAAACTACCGAAATATCCGAAGAACCGATTTTTCAGATTACGGTTTTGGAGGGCGGAAACCAAACCATCCACGGCCGGGTATAATTTGTTGTTATAAGTAGGAGATCCAATGATCAATCCTTTGTATTTAAAAGCATCACGAAGGATATCCGACTCATGGCTTTTCGATACATTGTGCATCACGATGCTCTTTGCACCGTTTTCGGCAGCTTCGGTTGCGATGATGTCAGCCAACTCCTCGGTATGGCCGTACATGCTTCCATAAGCAATGACCAATCCTTTTTCCGCCTCATAGCGGCTTAACCTGTCGTAGAGTCCAATCACATTGTCTATATTTTCCGGGATTGTCCATACAGGTCCGTGGGTGGAACAGATAACATCTATCCCCACATTGGAAAGTTTCTTCAAGGCTGTTTGCACAGGAGACCCGAATTTACCCACGATATTGGAATAGTAGCGGATCATCTCGTCATGGTATCTTTCAGGACAAAGTTGGGTATCTAACACGCCCCCGTCGAGTGTACCGAAAGTACCGAATGCATCGCCGGTAAACAGGGTTTTTGTTTCCTTCACGTAGGTCATCATCGTTTCCGGCCAGTGCACCATAGGAGTCATATAGAACTGAAGCGCATGTTTCCCCAGACTCATTTCATCCAGGTCTTTCACTTCAATCACATTATTTGCAATCCCGTAAAAGCCTTTCAGCATTTCAAGAGTCCGCTTGTTCCCTACAATCTGGATATCCGGGTATTTGGAGACCAGGAGCTCGATGGAACCGGAATGGTCGGGTTCCATGTGATTCACCACCAGGTAGTCAATGGATTTATCTCCCAATACCGATCGAATCTTACGCATAAAAAGATCGGAGTAACAAATATCGACGGTATCGATAAGCACCGTCTTTTCACCCCTTATAATATAGGAATTGTAAGAAACTCCCTTCGGCAGGGGCCAAAGGCTCTCAAAAGACTCTTTGGTGCGGTCGTTCACACCCACATAAAAAATATCTTCCTTTATTTCAATCGGTTTGTACATATATGTTGCTTAATTACCAATTACCAATTACCAATTACAAATTACGAATTACGAATTACAAATACCGTGCTTTATTATTCACGACTCGTCCCGATTCATCGGGATTATTTTTTCTTCTTCGGTCTGGGCTGTACCATTTGCGACTGTTTGGGTGTAACCGCTACCCGGGCAGGATGTCTCAAAGCGTTCCAGATAAGCCATATTCCCCAGATAATAAATGGGATGCTCAGCCATTGGCCTAATATCAGGCCGGTATCCTCACGCATGGCAATTTCGGATTGAACCTGCACATTTTTGAGAAATTCCACAAAAAAGCGGAACAGGAAAATAAGCAATATACCTACTCCAAGAATCAATCCTTGCCGGTCTTTGGCATCGGTCTTCCAATACATGAACACGGTAACAGCAAAAACAAGCAGATAGAATACACCTTCGTATATCTGTGTGGGATGCGACGGTTCTGAATAGATAGGTTCCGCCCCCTGCATCCATTGATGGAGGTTGGTAACAAAGCGGAATCCCCAGGGTTGATCGGTCGGCCCGCCATAGATCTCATGATTCATCAGGTTGCCGAAACGGATCATTGCGGCAGTAAATCCCGTCGGCACCATTACCCGGTCAAATGTCCACAATGGACTGAGTTTGGTCACTTTTCGTGAATAGAGCCATACGGCAATGATAATCCCGATCACACCTCCATGGCTTGCTAAACCACCTTCCCAAACCTTCAGGATTTCTACGGGATTGGCCAGGTAATAAGCCGGTTCATAAAAGAGGCAGTGCCCAAGGCGGGCTCCCACAATAATACCGACAATCATATAGAAGAAGAGGGAGTCGAACCACTTTTCGGGAAGATCCTCACGTTTAAAGATACGCTGCACCACATACACGGCAACAATCAGCCCTATGACCCACAACAGGCCATACCAGCGGATCTCGCGGCCAAAAATGGTAAATATTTCAGGATCTACATTCCAGGTTACAGAGAGTAATATGTCCATCAGAATTGATATTTTCGACAAAGATAGTGAAAAAGAACCAAGAATCAAGATTTTTAGAGCCAAGACAATAAGGAACTGGTTAATTATTCAAGGTATTGATATGCCAATACTAACCGGATATTTTTTCCCGGAAAATTAATTCGTTTCCAATAATTTCGCAAGATGCGAAACGCAGAATGTGAAAAAACTACTATAAAATATTGATCGCAATGTGCGCACACGCCTCGGCATCGGCCAAAGCATTGTGATGATCTTTCAACTCAAACCCGAGATGAGAGGAGACCGTGTGCAATTGATGATTTACCAAATCAGGAAACACTCTTCTTGCCGCACGGCAGGTACAATAAAACTGATAACCGGGATAAGGCATATCGTATAATGCATGTACCGCTTTCAGACAACCTTCGTCGAATGGGCTGTTATGGGCTACAAACGGTAAATTAAAGATTCTTTCGACAATCCTTTCCCACACTTCGGGAAAGGATTGTTCGCCTATCGTATCCCAATAAGTGATACCGTGAATATCTGTCGCCCAACGACAATAGAAATTAGGATTGGGTTTGATAAGGTGATAAAAACTGTCTGTAATTATTCCGTGCTCAACTACCACCATCCCCACGCTACACACACTGCTACGGTACTGGTTGGCTGTTTCAAAATCTATGGCAACAAATGATTCCATATGAGAGTAGTATGAACCTACACCAGTTTCCTGATCCAGGCCTCTTTTTCTCCCGGCAGCAAATCCGCGACGGGAATCTCGATCATGGTATAGGCTCCCGGCTGTTGCTTCAAGGATGCGCGTGCTGCCGCCACCAACACTTGTGCGGTGAGGGCGGGATTATTGATACGCATTTCGAACTTAAACAACTGATTCTGGGTATTTCCCGAAACACCTTTCCGTTCCATCAACACACCATGGCCCATATCCTTGAGCGCTTCCACATCCTCTACCTGGAAAACATGGGTTTCGTCGTGGACGAAATAATCATCGCCCTTAATGGCCTGGGAGACTGTTTGAAAGTCATGTCCATCCTCCAACTCGATATAGACCATTCTACGATGTACGCCTGTGCCTGTGGGGATAGTCATCGAGAGTGCTGCTTTCACACCATCGATCGCCTTCACAGCCACGGTATGCCCCATGCTCATGCCGGGGCCGAAATTGGTATAGGTAATGCCCCGTGGCGCCATGGCTTCCATCAGGGTACGGATCACTGAGTCGCTTCCCGGATCCCATCCGGCCGAGATAATGGAAACAGCATCATACTTTTTGGCTGCCGCATCGAGCGACGAGCGAAGTTGCACGATCAGGCCATGGATATCGAAACTATCCACAGTATTGATTCCCAACTCCAGACATTCCAAGGCAAATTTCTCCACGCTCCTGGTTGGAGTACAGAGTACTGCCACATCCACTTTTTCAAGTCCGGATATAGTGTTTACAATCTTATATTCTTTCAATTCGGCAGGAACGTTCTTAGCGTCTCGCCGTACAATTCCGGCAATCTCAAAATCGGAAGCCGCCTGCAACGCTTCCACCACATATTTCCCTATATTTCCATAGCCAACTACGGCTGCTCTGATTTTCCTTGACATCACGCAATATCATTAAATTTACCCAAAAATAGACAAAACAAAGTACATACAAAGCATATTTCCGGCATTTCTTACACAAACCGCCCGAGAAAGCCTCTTCGTTATAATGGACGGCCTAAATTTCTTACCGATGCTTTCACTTTCAATTGGGTTTTTAGCAATACATGCTTAGGTGACGTATCATGCTCCAAGATATTCGAAAACAATATTTTTACAGCTATCTTACAAATATCTTCTACCGGTTGGGATATACAGGTAAGCGGTGGTTCTATATAATCAAGGTAGGGATTATCGTCAAAAGTAATTAAAGAGATATCCTCCGGCACTTCCACCTTCTCCTCTTTAAGTGCTTTTATGCATCCCATCGCGATCGTATTGCTGAAGGCAAATATAGCGGTAGGCCTCACTTTTTGACGGAGCAATAATTTTGTCTCCAAATATCCGTTTTGCTCACTAAAAGCATCACCGGTGACTGTATATGAGGTGATTCCCGAACTGACCATAGCATCCACGAATCCCTTTACCCGTTGTATATTGGGAGTAGAATGTCTGACACCCTGAATACAGGCGATGGATCTATGCCCATGCTCAATCAGGTATTTTGAAGCTGAATAACCTCCTTCATAATTGTCGGAGGAAACAAAAGAGATATCCGGACCTTCAAAATACCTGTCGATACAGATCAAAGGCAAACCCTTCTCCTGCATTTTTTCTAAATGCCCCCACTCGTTCCCGCATGGGGCTATGATCATTCCATCCAGGCTTCTCGATGACAAATGCGAGACTTCTGTTTTTTCATTCTCTATATTGTCGTCACTATCGCCGATAAGAGTGATATAATTGTACTTTCTCACTTCCGTATTCACCACACTGGCTATTTCAGCAAAAAAAGGATTTTTCAAAGAAGGAACAATTAGCGCAATCGTTTTACTTTTACCCGTCCGCAAATTCCTTGCAAATTCATTGGGCACATAGTTCAACTCTTCCGCTGTAGCCTTTATCTTCTCCTGTGTTGCTTTACTAATTCTATATTTATCAGCCTGGCCATTCAATACACGGGAGACGGTGGTAATAGAAAAGCCCGATTTTTCGGCAATATCGATGATATTTGATCTCTGCTGCATAGCCTTATTTTTTAACAAAGCTAACAGAAATAACGGAATAAGTTGATAACAAAATATCAAATAACATTATTTAACTAAATATAATTGCGAAAACGTTTGTTCTATTTTATTATTGTCAATATATTTGCAAATACTTATCTTGAATTTAGATAAAGTTATTACCAATACAATTAAAATACAATTGATAATCAATAACTTAAATATTATTTACCCTGCAGAAATTATGTCAAATAAAAGCAGAATGTGTATAAAGGATAGTTGTTATGAGTGAGCAATAAATCATAAATTTTTAATAATACGAATCAGCGGTTGAAACTATTCACGAGTTTATATAGTCAAAGTGTTTAAAATAAACACAGATAGATATTAAAAATAAAGCTATATAAAACACTACATAATAAACTAATAACAATAGGATTACAAATATTAAAACTTTACGCCTATGGAAATATAAAAACACACTTGATAACCATTTTTTATACGCTAAAATTTACACGTATATTCTACAAATAACATCGCATATGAATATCCATAATAAAATGGGTTACACGTCACATCTCTACTATGGCCATTACTGCCTGTAAAAGTAAATTTTCCGTTGTAATAGAGATCCATCACACTAAAAAAGTCGAACAGTACGGCCATACTGTTCGACTCATAATAATTTAATTTATTGTTCGTAAAAAATTAAATCATTACAAAGATATGAATAAATACTGTATGAGAAAAAAAGAAGTTTTTAATAAGTGCAAACAGACAACAAAGATTCTTATAGTAATGACAATCTGCGTATTTTTGAGCATTTCGTCTTCACAAGTTATAGGAAATAATTATCTAAACGGCTCTGTTTCTTTTGAACCAGACCAGCAGAAGACCGAAATAAGAGGTACAATAACAGACGAAAAGGGCAACCCTGTACCAGGTGTAACAGTTGTAGTAAAAGGGACATCTTCAGGAACTACAACCGACATTGAAGGCAACTATATTTTGAATAATATTCCCAGTAATGCCGTCATTCAATACTCATTTATAGGAATGAGAAAACAGGAAATAGCTGTTCAAAACAGGGAAAGAATTGATGTTGTAATGGAAGAAGAAACAATTGGGTTAAATGAAATTGTTGCAATCGGATATGGAGTTCAGAGAAAAGTAAGTATTACAAACGCAGTAAGTAGTATAAACTCTCAAGATCTTTCTGAGCGAAACTCTACAAATATCACACAGGCACTGCAAGGGAAACTACCCGGATTAACCATAATAGACCGTGGCGGGGCACCTGGGAGTGAAAATCTCACAACCCGAATAAGGGGCGTCACCTCCTTAAATGATAATGATCCTTTAGTGCTGATAGATGGCGTTCCGGGCAGTTTGGCCAGAGTCAATCCTGCAGATATTGAATCTGTTTCTGTACTCAAGGATGCCGCTTCAACCGCCATCTATGGTTCAAGGGCTGCAGCAGGGGTAATATTGGTAACGACCAAGACTCCGAATGACGGAAAACTTTCCATCACGTACAATGGATATTTCGGCATTGCCCGCTCAAATAACAATCCGGAACACATGGAAGCTGTCACTTACATGAAGCAGCAAAATGAAGCATATATGAATACATATGGATACAAGTACTATTCTGACGAATATATTCAAAAATGGCCGGAAAATCATGCCAAGGATCCGGAACAATATCCTCTACCTAACGTTTGGCATAAGAAGCTATTCAGACTCGCACCTCAACACAGCCATACCGTCACCTTAAGTGGAGGAAGTGAGAGAATCACAAATAGGATATCCTTCAGGTACATGAACGAAGAAGGAATACTCCCAAATTATGGATTCAATTTGAGTGAAATGAGGGCAAAAAACGGATTTAAACTAAATGATAAACTAACCTTCGATACAAATGTAAATATACGTTTCAGCGAAAGAAAGGCACCTTATAATGAATGGGAATCCTACAACAGAATGTGGCAAAACAGCCAATGGGGGGTACCTTATTATAAGGATGGTTCTTATGGACTTACTGTAGATAGTTATAGCCCCCTCATAAATGTATACGAAATGGGGAAAGCCAGTTCTAAGAGGACTTATATTGTAGGAATATTTAAAGCAAATTATGAAATTCTCGATGGGATAGACCTAAGTGCGCAATATTCTACACAGCACAATATGGAAATATGGAATTCTTTCAATAACAAATACGATTTTGTCGATAAACTACATCCTGACAGAAGAACATTTAACAATATAAACAGAATGTACGATTACCGAGATAAATCTGAGGAAGAAGGAGTAGATCTACATTTAACCTACAACAAGACATTCAACAAACATAAAGTAAGCGGCATTGCCGGCTATTCGGAAATACACTATTTGCAGAATTGGGTGGAAGGTTACAGGCAGAATTTCTACAACAATCAATTGCAAGCACTTTCGATGGGAGCAGATGACGCAACTCAGTCGGCAACAGGAGGAAATTCGGAATGGGGATTAAGATCTTATTTTGCACGAGGAAATTATGATTTTGATTCCAAATATCTCTTGGAAGCGAATGCTAGATATGATGGTTCTTCAAGGTTTGCAAAAGGGCATAAATACGGATTCTTTCCTTCTTTTTCAATTGGATGGAGAATTTCAAGCGAAGAATTCTGGAATCCTTTAAAAGACACTGTAGAAGAACTAAAAATTAGAGGATCCTGGGGAAAGGTTGGAAGTCAGCAAGTTGGACTTTATACATTTATGCCGACATATAATCAACAAAACTATCTCTTCAATGAAACATTAGCTACCGGTTTCCGTCAAATTAATTTGGCAAACGAGGATATTTCATGGGAAACGACAACTCAGTTGAATTTTGGAATTGATGGTTACTTATTTAATAATAAATTGAATTTTTCATTCGATTATTATAAGAAAAAGACCACTGATATCCTTTTGATGGTACCAATTCCATCTATACTGGGCCTTCAACCAACCAATCAGAATGCGGGTTCTGTGGAGAATAAAGGGTTTGAGTTTTTAGTGGGAGGAAGGCAATCTTTTGGAGATTTTGACGTTGAAATAAACCTTAATGCAAATTATAACAAAAACAAAGTAGTGGATCTTGCTGGTACCGGTCCACATATCTCTGCCTTTGGGAATAGCGACTATAGGACAATTACAACAGAAGGCTATCCTATCAATTCCTTCTATGGCTTTGAAACTGATGGGTTCTTTCAAACTCAGGCAGAAGTTGACAATTATGCAAAGTGGGATGGCTCTGTTGGTCCGGGAGATATAAAATATGTCGATCAAAATGGTGACGGTGAATTAACGCCTGATGATTTCGTAATATTTGGAAGCGAAATACCGGATTGGACTTTCTCTTCAAACATGTCCGTCGGATGGAAAAATTTAAGACTGGATTTGTTCTGGCAAGGTGTTGCCGGATCCGATAAATTAATGACGGGGGCAATATTGGAGCATGGTATCTGGGGCGGTTTTACCCATAAAATATGGGGAGATTACTGGACTCCTGAGAATCCAAATGCCAAATATCCCAGGCCAACCAAATACACCATGAAAAATGCTCAGATATCAGATTTTTCAATGCTTAACGGTAGTTATTTACGTCTGAAGAATATCAGGCTCTCTTATGATATCCCACGAAATCTATGTGAGCGAATAAATGTGAGCGGGATCAATGTATATATATCTGCAACAAATTTGTTGACATTTTCAAAACTAAACAAGTATGACATTGATCCAGAAATGGAAGGAAGAGGACAGGAATCAAGTTTTCCACAAACTTCCGTGACAACATTTGGACTTAATATAAACTTTTAAATCTCAGAAGGATGAAATCTTACAAAATATTATATATTCTTATTGTATTGATATCCGTATCTTGTAATAATGACTTGCTAAATACGGTTCCTAAAGACAGATTATCCAGTGCACTTTTCTGGCAAACCGAAGAGGATGCACTATATGCTTCCAACGGAATATATTCAATTTTAGGAAATCAATGGCGATATGCATCCATGGATGCATATACGGATATAGCACATTACATTTTACAATGGAGAGCTGAATCGGAAGTCGAGAAGCATACCTTTGACGCAAGTAACAACGTAATTGCCAGTGAATGGAGTTATTACTATACCATAGTGCAAGCTTCCAATTCCTTTCTGGAGAATGTTGACTTAATAGCGGAAATGAATGAGGAACTGAAAGTACGTTTAAAAGCAGAAGCAAAAACATTGCGTGCTTTTGCCTATATAAATCTGATTATGCTTTATGGAGACCTTCCTTTGATAACAAATACTTTGAGTGTGGAAGAAGCGAAATCAGTACCCCGGACTTCAAAAGACATTATCTGGGACTTTATTTCGGAAGAATTGACTTCGTCGGCAGCAGATTTACCGGCAATACAGGAAGAGAAGGGAAGGGTAACAAAAGGAGTTGCTCTTGGCCTAAAAGCCAGGGCAATGCTTTATGCTGAAAGATATGCGGAAGCCCAATCCGCAGCGAAAGCCGTGATGAACCTAGGAGTGCACCAAATCAATAATTCGTATGCAGCATTGTTTGACTATGCAGGAAAGAATTCTTCTGAAATAATGTTTGCAAGGCAATATGCAAAAGATCTCAATCCTCATTCCATATTTGCTTTTTTTACTCCCAACAGCTTATATACACAACAATGTCAGGTAGTACCCACAAAGTCACTAGTTGATGCATATACGATGAAACCGACAGGGCTTCCCATAGATAATTCTGCAAGCGGATTTGATCCGGCCAATCCCTATACTAACAGGGATCCACGCTTGTATCATACCATCTACACAAGTGGGGATATATTACCTAATGGCCGGGTTTTAAACACTTTGCCCGGTAATGGAAGTGGTGATGACATAACGATATCTGCCGAGAATGTAACGCCTACGGGATGGTATTTCAAAAAGTATGTAAGTGATGCAGACTATACGAATCCCTGGAATTGTGGCCTCAATTTAATTTATCTGAGATATGCAGAAGTCCTGCTAACGTACGCCGAAGCCAGTATAGAACTCGGAGGAGTCGCAATTGATCAGTCCGTATTGGATGCATTGAATGAAATAAGGAGCAGGGATGATGTGGGTATGCCTGACATCACGACACTCAATCAAGATGAATTAAAAGAAATAGTCAGAAGAGAAAGAATAGTTGAACTGGCAATGGAGGGATTACGTTTATTTGATATCAGGAGGTGGAAAACAGGTGAAATAGTTATTCCGGGTACCATTAAGGGTATGACATATCAACAGCCGAATAATCCGGGAACTTTTGTGACTGTAGAGCTCACCGGTTATGTCAAAGAATTCAGACCAGATAAGCACTACCTTTGGCCTATCCCGTTCAGGGAATTGGATTTAAACGATAATCTCACGCAGAATCCCGGATTTTAAACAAAATATTTCAAAACATAGTAATTAAAAAACAGAAGTTATGAAGAACATCTTTACAATTACCATAATGTGTGTTGCACTTATGGTTACATTATCCTGCAACGCCAGCGAATCAGAGAAAAAAGAATTCACCCTTTCCAGAAGTGAACTTCTGAACAAGATCAAAGGCGGTTGGGCCGGACAGGTAATCGGCTGTACATACGGTGGGCCGACAGAGTTTCAATGGAACGGCACAATGATTGATGACCATGTTCCCATCCCATGGGACGATACCCGGATGGTATGGTATTATGAAAATTCCCCGGGTTTATATGACGATGTATATATGGATTTGACTTTTGTGGATGTTTTTGAAAAGCATGGTCTTGATGCTCCCGACTCCTTACACGCACTGGCTTTTGCCCATGCCGAGTATCCCCTTTGGCATGCCAACCAGGCTGCACGCTATAATATACTTAACGGTATTATGCCTCCCGCTTCCGGCCACTGGAAGAATAACCCTCACGCCGATGACATCGATTTTCAGATTGAAGCTGACTTTGCGGGGTTAATGTCTCCCGGCATGGCAAATTCTGCCGCTGCCATCTGTGACCGGATTGGCCATATCATGAATTACGGAGATGGACTGTATGGAGGTATCTATGTTGCGGCAATGTATTCCCTGGCCTTCGTCCACAATGACATTGAATTTATAGTGGAAGAGGCCCTGAAAACTATTCCGGCCGAAAGCCAGTTTTATCAATGCATTGCAGACGTAATTAAATGGTACAGAAACAATCCCGATGACTGGAAATCGGCATGGTTTGAAGCACAGAAGAAATGGACACATGACAAAGGATGCCCGGATGGTGTCTTTGTTCCGTTCAATATCGATGCGAAGATCAATGCGGCCTATATTGTAATCGGGCTGCTTTACGGTAAGGGCGACTATGGTGCAACAATAGATATAAGTACCAGATGCGGCTATGATTCGGATTGTAATCCGGCGAACGCTGCCGGAATTCTGGGAACAATGATAGGATATGACAATATCCCCGATTACTGGATGCAGGGTATGGATAAGGTTGAAGATATGAACTTTAAATATACTGAAATGTCCCTTAATAAGGTATATGATATTGGATTCCGGCATGCTGTCGAAATGATTAAAAGAAACGGAGGAAGTGAAAACGGAGATTCGTTTACAATTCAGTACCAGACTCCTCAGACAGTTCCTTTGGAAATAGGTTTCGAAGGGATCTATCCTACTCAGAGGAAAAGTATTAACAGGCGGCTGACCGCACAAACCAATGAAGTATCACTTGATATAACCGGTTGTGGTTTTGCCCTTACAGGTTATGCTGCAGCAACAGGAGATCGGAAAGACGAAGTACTGGAAGCAGATATCTATATCGATGATAAATTCACGGAAACCATAAAAATGCCGACTTCATCTCTTATCCGCAAACATGAGGTTACCTGGAATTATGATCTTCCGGAGGGAAAGCATACCATACAAGTAAAGGTGAAACATATACCTGAAAACTATTTTATACATGTCAGGGACGTGATCATGTATTCGGAAAAGGATCCGGAAAAACAGATTCACTTTTAATCCATACTATATGAGTAAGATAACAGCGATTGGCAGTTCCATCTCTGGAAATAAACTGTATATAACAGGCTTTCTGTTCCTGATTGCTTTCGGTGCCTGTACATCGAAAGACCGCCAGCGTGCGGAAGTTGTTTCAGATAGGCAAAAGATGATCTTTGAAACAGATATAGGTAATGATGTGGATGATGCTTTGGCGTTGGATATGCTTTACAAATACTTGGATGCAGGAAAGATCGATTTATTGGGTATTATGATCAATAAAGAGGGGACATATCCTCCTGAATATACGGATATCATGAATACTTGGTATGGTTATCCTGATGTTCCTATAGGAATTATTCTCAATGGTGCGGACTGTGAGAATGATGCCGTCAATTATGCCAAATGTGTATCCCTGATGGAGGATAAGAACAAGGATCCGATGTTCCAACGTTCTTTAAAAGATTATTCCAAACTACCGGAGGCACATATTTTGTACCGCAAAATATTGGCTCAGCAGCCCGATCATTCCGTCACAGTTGTCTCGGTCGGCTTCTCCACCAATCTTGCCAGATTGCTGGATACACCCGCTGATGATTTTTCGCCTCTTACCGGAAAGGAACTGGTTGCCAGCAAAGTGAAATTATTATGTACCATGGCAGGATGTTTTAATAATCCGGATCTATATGAGTATAATATAGTGAAGGACATCCCGGCTGCAAGAAAAGTTTTCACTGAATGGCCGACACCTTTGGTAACTTCACCATTTGAAGTAGGAATTGCGATCAATTATCCGGCTACCAGTATTGAGAATGATTTCGGATGGGCATCTGTACATCCTATGGTAGAAGCTTATAAATGTTATCTCGAAATGCCTTATGACCGTCCTACATGGGATTTGACTTCTGTATTATATTCGGTAGAGGGTTCCTCTTATTTCAATATTTCACCTGCAGGTAAGATTGATGTAACGGATCAAGGAACTACAACTTTTACAGCCTATGAAAACGGAAATCGGTATTATTTAATGGTAGATTCTCTTCAGGCTGAGAATATCAAACAACATTTTCTTCAAATAATCAGCCGGCAACCGATAAATTTCAAATAAATATCCGGATACAACTTATTTTCAGAACAATAAACGGGAGCCTATGAATGAGATATAACCCGATACAACTTATAAATAGGAATATCGCTGATTGAATATTCCCTATTTGAAAAAATCACCAGTAAAAGAAAATATATGAGTAAGATAGTAGTAATTGGCAGTTCCAATACGGATTTAATCGCGAAAGTACAAGAGTTTCCCAAAGCAGGGGAAACAATCAAGGGAGTTTCCTATTTACAAGCGATGGGGGGCAAGGGGGCTAACCAAGCATTGGCCGCTCACCGGTTAGGTGGAGATGTCAAATTTATCACCAGCTTGGGAAAAGACTCCAATGGAATAAATTCGCTGGAATATTTTAAGAAAGAGGGATTGGATACCTCTTTATCCTACATAGTCGAAGGTATTCCTTCAGGAGTAGCGATGATTTGGGTGGATAAGAAGGGTGAAAACAGCATCGTTATCATCCCGGGAGCCAATGATGAACTTTCGTCGGGATATATCCACGAGATCGAAAAGGAGATACTTGAAGCAGATTTGATTGTGCTGCAAATGGAAATTCCATACGACACAGTAAAAACAGTCTGTGATATCGCTTATGAAAATAATAAGCGGGTACTGTTGAACGTTGCTCCTGCGAGGAAGTTAGATACGGACATCATTCAAAAGATCGATATTCTGGTTGTGAACGAAACCGAAGCCGAAACAATTTCAGGAGAAATAATCGAGCATATCGGAGAAGACGGAGTCGTTGACAAATTATTGGCTTTGGGAGTGAAAACAGTTGTTTTAACACTGGGTAAACGAGGCTGTATATTGAAAAATGATCAAATATATTTACAGATACCGGCTTTTATGGTTGATACAGTGGATACAACCGGAGCAGGCGACACATTCTGTGGCGCGTTGGCCGCAGAGTTAAGCAAAGGGCATGGGTGGAATGAGGCTTTGGAATTTGCTTCGGCAGCTGCGGCCATCTGTGTTACACGTATGGGGGCACAACCATCCATTCCTACAGAAACAGAAGTGCGTATTTTTTTGAAAAACATCACAATAACTCATTAATTTATAGAATTATATGTTTATCGTACAAAACTATCCGTTCGCAGTATTACTTTGCCTTATTACCATGCTTTGCTGGGGATCATGGGGTAATACACAAAAATTGGCCGCAAAAACGTGGCGGTATGAATTGTTCTATTGGGACTACGTGATTGGCATCGTGTTGCTTTCCCTCATCTTCGGATTCACGTTGGGAAGCATCGGTGACCAGGGACGCAGTTTTATCGACGACATCTTGCAGGTGAATTCCAGTAATTTCTGGAGTGCCTTTGCAGGAGGTATTATTTTCAATGCAGCCAATATATTGTTGTCGGCCTCCATCTCACTGGCAGGAATGTCGGTTGCTTTCCCGGTAGGAGTAGGATTGGCATTAGTATTAGGCGTATTTATCAACTATTTCGGAGCTCCCAAGGGTGATCCCGTCATCCTGTTCCTGGGTGTGGCACTGATTGTTGTCGCCATTATACTGAACGGGCTGGCTTCGGGAAAAACAAACTCAAGCACGGAAGCAAGCAAGAACAAGAAGAAAGGAATTATCATTGCCATCTGTGCCGGTATACTGATGTCTTTCTTTTACCGGTTTGTCGCAGCTGCAATGGATTTGAATAATTTGGAGAATCCCACAGCGGGAATGCTGACCCCTTATGGTGCATTTTTTATCTTTTCGCTGGGGATATTGGGAAGCAACTTCATTTTCAACACCGTTGTTATGAAAAGGCCCTTTGTAGGAGAACCAGTGAATTATTCCCAGTATTTTAAAGGTAACCTGAGCACACATTCAGTAGGAATTTTGGGCGGTATTATCTGGGGAGTAGGTACAGTTTTAAGTTATATTGCCGCGGGAAAAGCCGGTCCAGCCATTTCTTATGCTTTGGGACAAGGAGCACCCATGATTGCCGCGCTATGGGGAGTATTTATATGGAAGGAATTCAAAGGCTCATCAAAAATGGTAAATCTGCTGCTGACGCTTATGTTTATCCTTTTTATCGCAGGATTAGCAATGATTGTCATCTCCGGGGGAAGTTAATCTTCCTCCTCTTCCCACACCACCTCCGGTTTTTGCGGCCCCTGTTTACGAAAAACCAGCGCAAAAATGAGCCCACTAATGGCACCCGACAGATGTCCTTCCCATGAAATGGAAGCATCCACCATCTCGGTAATCGGGAAAATACTCCAGATAGTACTTCCATAAATAAATGCAACGATCAGGGATACCGCGACCAAAGGGATGTATTTTCTGAAGATACCACTAAAAAAGAGGAAGAAAAGAAGCGCAAAGACAAGTCCGCTCGCCCCCACATGGTAAGCTCCACGGCCGATGATCCATGTAAAAAATCCGCTCGACAACCAGAGGCAGGCGAAAGCACCAAAAGCGATCTTACTGTAAAAATAGAACAGGAACCAGATCAATATCAGCAACGGAAGTGTATTCGACAACAAGTGGGAAAAGGAGCTATGTATAAATGGTGAAAAGATGATCCCTGCCAGCCCGTCCACAGTTCCCGGCAATATGCCCAAACGCGGTAATCTTCCTCCAAACAGGGTTCCTCCAAGCACGCCGACATAGTCAATAATAAATGCCAACCAGACCAACACGACAAACACAATAGCAGGCAGGAAAGCAAGCCGCGCCCGTTTCTTCTCTATCGTATGCCATGATGAGTTATCTGTATTCATTTCCTGAAATATAGCCTCTTTTCATCTGTTGTTTACAAATATACGAACTATTTTGATAAGTTCCGTACCCAAAAATTATTCATTCTTTGCTTGTGGATTTGATTTCATTTGATTATCTTTCGCAGGAATTAAGCGGCACACCATTACCCTAAATTATACAGCGATGAGTTACTTGAAATTCGACAAGGACCTGATGATTAACCTGGAGTATTCTCTATACCGAAATGTTCTGAGAACAAATCGAAGGGGGGCTTATCAGAATACATCTATATCGGGTTGCAATACAACAAAATACCAGGGGCTTCTTGTGATGCCCGTACCTTACCTTGACGATGAGAATCATCTCATCCTCTCCTCTTTTGACGAAACGGTTATACAACACGGGGCAGAATTTAACCTGGGTATTCACCGCTATGCCGGGGACAATTACAATCCGAAAGGACACAAATATATCCGGGAGTTCAATTGCGACAGCGTGCCCAAAACTATCTACCGCGTAGGGGGAGTGATTCTGTCGAAGGAGATCATGTTCTCCTCAAAAGAGAACCGGTTAATGATCCGCTACACATTGTTGGACGCCCATTCACCCACCACTATCCGTTTTAAACCTTTCCTGGCTTTCCGGAAAATTTCTCAACTCACACGGGAAAACGACCAGGTAGATAAATCTTATCGCGAAGTGGAGAACGGCATCAGTACCTGTATGTATTTCGGCTATCCCGAACTGTTCATGCAATTCAACAAAAAACCGGAATTTGTCTATCATCCCGACTGGTACCGCGACATTGAATATCTGCAGGACTTGCAGAGTGGCGACACATTCCAGGAAGATCTTTATGTGCCCGGCTATTTCGAATTGTCTATCGCCAAAGGCGAAGAAATCATATTCTCCACCGGAGACATTATGGTAGACACTTCCACCCTGGCAGAAGAATTTGACTATGAAATAAATAAAAGAACTCCCCGATCCTGTTTCTATAATTGTCTCAAAAACTCCAGCCATCAGTTTTATTATATACCTCAAAAGGATGAATATTACCTTCTGGCAGGATATCCCTGGTTCAAAGTGCGCGCTCGTGACCAGTTTATCGCTCTCCCGGGATGTACACTTTCAGTTGATAAACCGCAGGACTTCGAATTGATGATGGATACGGCCATACCTCACCTGAGAGGTTTTATGGAGGACAAGTCATCTAAAAGCAACCTGAAGCAGATCGAAGATCCCGACGTATTACTATGGGTGATATGGGCACTTCAGCAATTCTGGAAAGAAAAGAAAGCCGTTTTCTTAGAAAAATACAGTGATTTCCTCTACGAAATTATCGATTATATCGCTGCCGGGAAACATCCGAATCTGATATTGGACCACGAAACTGAATTATTATCAACCTACGGTCGCGATGCTGCTGTCAGTTGGATGAACGCGATCATCGACGGAAAACCGGTTATACCCAGATCAGGCTATCTGGTAGAATTCAATGCCCTTTGGTACAATGCACTGAAATTCGCTGAAGAAATATCCCGGGTAAAGGGTAAAGACAAAACTGCATCTGATTTTGAAGAACGTGCACGCTCAGTGGGTAATTCATTCAAAGAGGTCTTCCTTAATCCTGCCGGCTATCTCTATGATTATGTCGACGGGAATCATAAAGATCCGGATGTACGTCCCAATATGCTCTTTGCCGTATCGCTTCCCTATTCACCCCTTGAAAGAAGCCAAAAAAAATCAGTAATCGATTTTATTACCAAAGAGCTGTTCGCTTCCTGTGGTATCCGTTCATTAACCCCAAAAAGCGACAAATTCCGACCTCACTACACCGGAACGGAAAATGAAAAAAAATTCGCCTATTTCAACGGGATGTCTTTCCCCTGGTTGTTCGGCCATTATATTGAAGCCTACTTGAACCTGTTTAATATGAGCGGATTATCATTGGCTGACAGGATCATGGTGGAGATGGAAGGACAGATGCAAAACGACTGTATTGGAAGCATCTCTGAATTTTACGATTCCCACCCACCATTTATCGCCCATGGAGGATATTCCTTTGCCATGAGTGTGGGTGAGTTGCTGAGGGCGCAACGGATTATTAAGAGGTACAGCGAAGAGTTAGAAAACGGGAAATGATGTGCCAATTTTCTTAGGAACGAGCACATAGCCAAACTTGTTTGAGCTTTGTCGAGTGACGACAGAAAATGGACGAAGTCAATGTGAATAATGTGAATAATGTGCTAATGAGAATAATCCCGATAAATCGGGACAAATAGTGAGTAAAGTCTTTATTCTTTACTCTTTATTCTTTGCTCTAATAAAATAAATATGAAAGCATTAATGTTCGGATGGGAATTCCCACCGCATATATTAGGGGGGCTCGGGACGGCAAGTTACGGACTCACAAGGGGGATGGCAAAACAGGAGGATTTGGAGACCATTTTTGTGATCCCCAAACCCTGGGGCGATGAAGACCAGAGCTTTATGAAGATCATAGGAGCCAACAATACCCCTATCGTCTGGCGGGATGTACCATGGGAAACCGTAAAACCACGATTGGAAAAATTCATGGATCCACAGGAATACTACCACTTACGGGATCATATCTATGCCGATTTCAACTACATGCATACCAACGATTTGGGATGCATCGAGTTTTCGGGCAGATACCCCAACAACATCCTGGAAGAAACCAATAACTATTCTATCGTGGCAGGCGTGATTGCCCGCACTTATGGTTTCGATGTCATCCATTCGCACGACTGGCTCACCTACCCCGCAGGACTGCATGCAAAAACCGTGACCGGTAAACCGTTAGTCATCCATGTACACGCTACCGAATTCGACCGCAGCAGGGGCAAACCCAATCCGATCGTCTATGGAATCGAGAAAGACGGCATGGACAACTGCGACCACATCATCTGCGTGAGTGATCTGACACGGCGCACCGTAATTGAAAACTACCATCAACCTCATTGGAAAGTGACCACAGTGCATAATGCGGTAGAACCACTCAGTCCTGAAATAGAAGCCATTGAACGAATTTCCGGTGTATCGGACAAAGTGGTTACTTTCTTAGGACGCATCACTATGCAGAAAGGACCTGAATTCTTTGTGGATGCTGCCACACAGGTAATTAAAAAAACTGACCATATCCGCTTTGTGATGGCGGGCAGTGGCGACATGATGGACCAGATGATCCGTCTGGTAGCCGACCGTGGCATCGCCCATAAATTCCATTTCACGGGCTTTCTTCGAGGTAAACAAGTATATGAGATGCTGAAATCGAGCGATGTCTATGTAATGCCTTCCGTATCGGAACCCTTCGGAATATCGCCCCTTGAGGCAATGCAATGTGGTGTACCAAGTATTATCTCCTACCAATCGGGTTGTTCTGAGATACTGAATAATGTCATCAAAACCGATTACTGGGACGTAGACGCAATGGCTGATGCCATTTACTCCATATGTACTTATCCGGCAATGGCAGAACACCTGAAAGTAGAGGGAAAGATAGAAGTGGACAATATAAAGTGGGAAGATGCCGGATTGAAAGTCCGCCGGATCTATGATAGTCTTATGTAAAATCAAGTAACCAGCAACAATATGAAAACAATTTGCATTTATTTCCAAATCCATCAACCGTTCCGGCTAAAAAGATATCGCTTTTTCAATATCGGCAGGGATCATTATTACTTCGATGACTATGCCAACGAAGATATACTACAGCAGATTGCCGGCCGATCGTACGTCCCTGCCAACCGCATGTTACTCGACCTGGTGAATCAATATAAGGGAAAATTCAAAGTAGCCTTTTCCATTTCGGGAGTGGCTTTAGAACAACTCGAGGTGTATGCGCCGGAGGTAATAGACGGGCTTCGTGAACTTGCCAAAACCGGTAATGTGGAATTTCTGACCGAAACTTACGCCCATTCACTGGCCAGCCTTTACGATCCGGAAGAATTCCGTAATCAGGTGAGGCAGCATTCTGAAAGGATAGAGATGCTTTTCGAACAAAAACCGACCGTACTACGCAATACGGAGTTGATTTACTCCGACGAGATCGGCGAGATGGTATACGATATGGGCTATACCAAAATGATCACTGAGGGTGCGAAGCATATATTGGGATGGAAAAGTCCGAATTACGTCTACCAGTCGGCTACACAACCCAAACTGAAACTATTGCTTAAAAACAGCCGCTTCAGTGATGACATCACCTATCGTTTTTCCAATTACAGCTGGAACGAGTACCCACTGACGGCAGAAAAATTCATTTCATGGATTGCCGGTAGCGCACCCGAAGAAGAAGTTGTCAATCTTTTTATGAACTATGAGACCTTGGGTAACATTCAGCCTGCCTATACCGGTATTTTTGAATTTTTCAAAGCATTGCCTCGTTTTGCATTTGAGCATGGCATCAATTTTGCGACACCGGCAGAGGCATTGGATTTCCACAAACCAATCGGCGAAATGAATGTACCCAACCCCATCTCATGGACAGACGAGGAGCGGGACCTGAGTGCATGGACAGGAAATAAGTTACAGCAAAGTGCCCTCAAATCACTATACGAAATGGGAGAAAGGGTCCGGTTATGTACCGATCGACGGCTTAAACAGGATTGGCTCTACCTGCAAACCAGCGACCATTTTCACTATATGTCCACCAAACATTTCGGTAGCGGACAAAGCCAGTTCAGTCCCTATATGTCGCCTTACGATGCCTTCAACAATTATATGAACGTGCTGAGTGATTTTATTGGACGTGTAAAAGCACAGTATCCCGATACGGTGGACAACGAAGAATTGAATGCACTTCTTACCACCATCCATAATCAGGAGATGGAAATCAAACGTCTTCAGTCGGAATTGAAAAAGGTGATCGGAACCAACGAGGAACTATTAGTGGAAAAGAACCCAAAAGTACAAAAAGCAGAGAAGTAAATATTACAAATTTTCAATACTATAAAAAGGGTGAAACACTTTTATTTGTGATCCACCCTTTTCTTATTTATTTCGTTTGGGAACAAACCCAAACTCTCAATTTCTAATTATGGTCGTTCTATAACCGGGAGCCACTCCCCCGTTATTTCGCGTAACTTACTGCACGGGTTTCACGGATTACTGTGATCTTCACCTGGCCGGGATAAGTCATTTCGGTTTGTATCTTGCGTGCGATTTCGGATGATAGTTTTTCGGTATCCTGATCATCGATCTTGTCTGCCCCCACAATCACCCTCAACTCACGTCCGGCCTGTATGGCATATGTCTTTATCACACCCGGATAAGAGAGCGCCAATTGCTCCAGATCGTTCAACCGTTTGATATAAGCCTCTACAATCTCGCGACGAGCGCCGGGACGTGCACCGGAGATAGCGTCGCACACCTGTACGATAGGTGCTAACAGGCTTGTCATCTCCACTTCATCATGGTGAGCGCCAATCGCATTGCATATATCGGGCTTTTCCTTGAATTTCTCTGCCAACTTCATCCCCAGTACTGCGTGAGGCAATTCAGGTTCATCGTCGGGTACTTTTCCTATATCATGCAGCAATCCGGCACGTTTTGCTTTCTTGGGATTCAAGCCTAACTCCGAAGCCATTATGGCACAAAGATTGGCCACCTCACGGGAGTGTTGCAACAGGTTTTGGCCGTAAGAAGAACGATATTTCATCTTACCCACCATACGTACCAGTTCAGGATGCAAGCCGTGCACGCCCAGATCAATCACCGTACGTTTACCGGTCTCCACGATCTCGTCTTCAATCTGTTTCTTCACTTTCGACACCACCTCTTCAATTCGGGCCGGGTGAATACGTCCGTCGGCTACCAACTGGTGTAGCGACAGGCGCGCTATCTCACGGCGGACGGGATCAAAACCAGAAAGGACAATGGCTTCAGGGGTATCGTCCACAACAATTTCAACACCTGTAGCTGCTTCCAAAGCACGGATATTACGGCCTTCACGACCGATGATGCGGCCTTTCACCTCGTCAGAGTCGATATGGAATACCGTAATGGCATTTTCGATGGATGTTTCGGTCGCTACCCGTTGAATACTCTGGATAACAATGCGTTTAGCCTCTTTGTTGGCCGTCATTTTGGCCTCTTCCATGATTTCATTAACATAAGACTGGGCACCGGTCTTGGCTTCCTCTTTCAGAGATTCCACCAGCCGCTCTTTGGCCTCATCAGCAGAAAGTCCGGAAATAGTCTCCAGCTTTTCCACCGATTGCCTGTGGAGACGTTCCAACTCTGTTCCTTTCTTCTCAAGAAACTCCTGCTGGTTTGACAAATTCTGTTTTGCCTCATCCACCTCGCTCATTCTCTTGTTCAGTTCCTCCTGCTTCTGATTGAGCGTCATCTCACGCTGTTTCAACCTGTTTTCAGTAATCTGAATTTTGGATGTGCGTGCGTTCGCCTGCTTTTCAGCTTCTGTCTTCATCAGAAGCGTCTCTTCCTTTGCTTCCAGTAATATCTTTTTCTTTATTACTTCGGCATCTTTTTCCGCGTCACTCAGGATATTCTGAGCCCGCGAATTGGCCATCTTACCGGTCACGTACCAGGCTATAACAGCTCCGATCAGTAATCCGATAACACCTATTACTATTTCCATATTGTCTATTATTAAATTGATTATTAAAACCTTACCGTACTTTTTTTATTCCGGTAAGGGATTTGATTCTACTTCTTATTTAATAAAAAATCGCACTCAATTACACACATCTCCAACGATGATGCATATAAATGGTGCGTGCACTATCCTATTGATTAGCAAGAGGATTAGTTATTTTTCAGATAATCATCCAATTCGCCGATTAACGAATCTATCTTATCTTCAAAGGGTTTCGTATTATTCTTATCTCCAAGAGAAAAATTCTCTGCCAATGCCTGAATGGCTGTCATCACCACAAAGTCCTGCGTTGTCATGTTGGAGTTCTCACCTCCATACACAACGCGATATTGGTTTATTTTATTATTAATCTTTTTGGCGGCATCACGGAAAGCCTGCTCATCCGACCGTTTGATTTTCAGTGGATATTTTCTGCCGGCAATCACTAATGTCAATAAAAATTTCTCGTCGCCCATCACATAAATTTTTCAGAAAACTATTTCAACAAATTTATGCACTTGTCTACTTCTCGCACCAGTTTCGACAGTTTCTCCCTGGCAGTGTCCACATCTACCGAAGCGGCAGTGATGGTTCTTGCAATCTTCAAACTATCATATTTTGCCTTCAACTGCGCTAACTCTTTTGCCGTCTCGTCCAAATGAATTCGTCCGGACCGGATTTCCGCCTTTAGCCGGACATTCTCCTCCTTTAAAGAGTCACATAAAAACAATACCTGTTTTATTCGTACCTCCAGATCAACAAGCAGCTTATTATGTTCTTCAGCCATATGCAAACAAAAACTCACGCAAATATAAGCATTGAAATGGAGTTTAACAAATAATTATTCCTTATTTTGTACCTTTGGGTATGAAATTGGGAATTAGGAATTGGGATAGAGGATATGAGGATAATGTGCTTCGCACGATAGGAAGATAGAAAGATAAAGGATAATGATAAAATGAGGAATATAACAATCAGCGGTCAAATTGCGGCTGTATGCCCGGAATTCCATATAACCGCCATCGCATGTGAAGTCAAGAATAGTCCTTATAATGCAGGGTTATGGGAGGAGATCGATACTTTTTACAGTCAGTTCGCCTCCACGTATAAAATGGAAGATATCAATCGGCGTCCGGCCATTTATGCCACACGGCAGGTATATAAAAAGTTGGGGAAAGATCCCAATCGCTACCGTCCTTCCTCAGAGGCATTATGTCGTCGGATATTGAAAGGGCAGGAGCTTTATCAAATCGATACGCTGGTCGACCTGATCAATCTTGTCTCACTAAAAACCGGCTACTCTATCGGAGGCTTCGACGATGCGAAGATACAGGGTGATCTTGTTTTGGGCGTTGGTGAAGCGGGAGAAAAATTCGAAGGGATCGGAAGAGGATTCCTCAATATTGAAAGCTTACCTGTTTACCGTGATGAGATAGGCGGCATTGGTACTCCCACCAGCGATGAAGAACGCACGAAAATCACCTCCGGCACGACCCGCTTACTGATGATTATCAACGGCTATTCCGGGAAGGAAGGACTACAAGAAGCTGCCAATTATTCAGTGGAATTATTAAAGAAATATGCAGAAGCCCGGCACATAGAGACTAAATTACTAAGCGTAAGCTGCTCCATCACATCCTAATTAATCTTTTCCCAATTTCGTTTCTTTCCTTACATTAGGAGTGAACATTCGGCCTTAAAAACTGTTATAGTTTACAAATAAATTTTCCATCACCTCTATGAGACAAGCAGGTAAATTACTTTTCTTTTTATCCTTAATTATATTGGCATTTTCCGCTATCTGCTGTACACCCAGGCAGTCCCATGACAATGATCAACTCGAAACCACTCCTGATACAATTGAGGTAGAACCTCAGGAAGAAATCAAGAAAGAACTGACAGGCGAGGACATCCGGTTAGAGAAAAATATCCGGTACGACAAATACCTGCTCGACGATGAATACCCCTACAAAGACACTGTCCGCCATTTTCAATGGGAGAAAATCCGGGAGCAGATCGCCGTGGTTGAAAACGCGATGACCGAGGGAGCCAATTGGGGCGTTCTGAGCAATTACAAGAATATGAATAAAGAAGCACCTACCGTCACTGATTTTGTGAGGAACGAATATAAAAGGGTCTCGGATCAATTCGGCGTGGAGCGCTATCAATCCGCCCCACTCTATTCCGTCGATGGTGATACCACATTACTACGTTACGGAAGGGATGGATGGATTGTGAAATTGCCGGATAACGATACGACTGACATGGTGAAGGTACAAGGTGTTTCATTTGAGGGTGAATTTCTGGTACCTAAACGTTACATCATATCATGGGGCGACAGTGTACGGTTCGATAAAGTGGTGGCTGTAGATGTCACTAACCAGAATATCTCCACATTGGAAAAAACAAATGATACCTGGCAGATACTCAGTATGACTCATGCCACGACAGGTGTACATAATCCTCCCTACGCCCAGGAAACCCCCACCGGAATCTTCGCAGTACAGGAAAAGAAAGTGAAAATGTTCTATACGAAAGACGGATCCAGCGAATTAGCCGGTTTCGCACCCTATGCATCACGCTTTACCAACGGCGCTTATGTACATGGTGTTCCTACCCAATACCCCAATCAAGGTATTATCGAATCCAGTCCCACCCTGGGTACAATTCCCCGCTCCCACATGTGCGTAAGGAATGCATCATCCCATTCAAAGTTTGTCTTCGACTGGGCAACTGTTAAACAATCAGTTGTGATCGTGATTGATTAAGAAGAAAGATGTATATTTGGATACTATTTTATTATACTCATCGAGTATTTCCGTAATATACAATATGCGCAAAATAATTCTATGTCTCCTTATATTATTCTCTATCAGCGTTTTTGACCCTATGGGCGGGAAAGAGAAGGATATGGAAATTGAAAGTACAATATCGCCTGAGGATGAGGGCCAACAGTTATTTGAACAGATGAATCTGGACGGATTAATACGTTTGGATGCGTTTAAATTAGCCTACTCGGGTTATAAGAAGTTAAATAAAAGCAATAATCCTTTGCTTACCCTGATCGATTTCAGCTTACCATCCAGCGAGAAAAGGATGTATGTGCTGGATCTGGCAAAAAGGGAAATCCTTTTTGTTTCGTATGTAGCCCATGGTCGAAACAGTGGGGAAAAATACGCCACATTATTTTCAAACCGCGACGGTTCACACCAGAGTTCATTGGGTTTTTACCGTACAACCGATACCTATAATGGTGGAAACGGTTATTCTCTTCGGTTGGACGGGCTGGAAAAAGGCATCAACGATAAAGCCTTGCAGCGAGCTATTGTCATTCACGGAGCCGACTATTGCAGCGAAAATGTGATAAGAGCTACCGGACGGCTCGGGCGGAGTTTCGGTTGTCCCGCCCTTCCCAGGGAACTGACAAAACCGGTCATCGACACCATAAAGGGAGGATCATTACTGTTCATCTATGCCGACCAGTCGGAATACCTGGCCAATAGCGAAGTGTTGAAAGAAGAGCAAAACCTTATGGAGAAAAATATATTGAGTGCCCGTAACAATACAAATAATCAGTCTTTCAATTTTTCTTCAGCAGGATCCTGAAAGTAGTGCCCTTTCCCGGTTCCGATCTTTTTACAAAGATTTCACCTTTGTGATTCTCCTCTATGATCCTTTTCACAAGGGTCAATCCTAATCCCCACCCCCTCTCTTTAGTTGTGTAGCCGGGTGAAAAGATGGTTGTATATTTTGATTTCGGCATCCCTTTGCCGGTATCGGAAATATCGAGATGGATCATTCTCCCTTTTTCGAAAATTTGAAAAGTAATGATTCCTTCTCCCTGCATGGCATCTACTCCATTTTTTACAAGGTTCTCAATAACCCAACCAAAGAGTGGCTCATTCAGGTGAATTTTTACAGGATATTCCGGAAATCGTGTTCGGAATACCACTTCCCTCGACACCCGTTTTTCCAGATATTCCAGCGTATGCAGAATAACCTCCCTCAGGTCCACAGGTATCAAAGCGGGCGCAGAACCGATCTTTGAGAAACGTTCCGCAATCATTTGCAGACGGAAGATATCTTTATCGATCTCAGCCAATAAGTGTTGATCTACCTCTTTCAGCTTCATATATTCCATCCACGCCATCAATGATGAGATGGGTGTACCCAACTGATGGGCGGTCTCTTTTGACAATCCCACCCAAACCTTGTTCCGCTCCGCCCTTTGTGAACGGTTCAGGGCAAAAAATGCCAGACCGACAAACAAGGTAATCACCAACAACTGCAGATAGGGATAAAGTTGAAGCATTTTCAGTGTATTCGAATCATCATAATAGAGTAATTGGTTCATTTCATACAAGGCAATGGGATCATGTTTCTGCCCAAACTCTTCCTTTTTTGTTTGGAGATAAGATTCCACTTCCTTTTCGGGTAATCTGACATTGCGTGGCGTTAAATTCCCGGAATTTTTATCGTACAATATAATGGGAATAGTAGTATTACTCTCCAGGATACGCAATACCAATGACATGTCTATCTCTTCATCCATGGCCATCGATTCGGTTGCCATCGCCCAAATCTCCATCTTCCTGCGCTCCTCACCGGCCAACTCCTTTACCAGTTTATTCGACAACCATAGCGACAGCAGGGCAACAATGATTGCCATGATTACAAAAATATAAGTGAGTAGTTGTCGGGAATGCATGATAAGTGAAAATTAAGAATTAAGAACTAAAAACTAAGAGTGAAGAACTAAGGATGAGTGACGACAGAAAATCTATAGAGTGAATTTTCTTAGGAACGAGGGCAAAGTCAAATTCATTTGAACTATGCCGAGTGACGACAGAAAATCTACGTAGTGAAAATTTCAGCCTTTTTTTCGGGTAAATAACCGCTTCGGATACGCCATTCGTGGGGATATAAATTATTAGCCCGGTTACCCAAATTTTTCACAAAACCCAATGGTTCTCCCTTATACACAAGAATCAAATAACCTTTGGGTGCATCCGTAAAGCTGACCGCCTCCCTTCGTAAATAAGAAATAGCCTCCTCATAGGTTACCTCATACATAGGGAATGCTCCGAAGTGAAGCTCCCTGCTCATCGCCAACGCATGGGATGGAATAAAATCCTTGCCTTTTTTCTCGCCAATCTCTATGCCCATTGACACTACTTTCAATTGCTCACCCAGCGCAACAAGGATCTCGGAATACTGTGCAGGGAGTGCTACAATGCGATTATCATTCTCTCTAAAGCGAAAAGAATCAGGATGTGACAACAGAGACGTATAAGCGGTGCGATCCTTCACAAAAGAAGATGGATTCCTTTTATTTTTTGCCCGGGACCGACTTAAAACCGTTTCTTTTGTTTCAGATCCCGGTTTTCTCAGCAGGGTCACAAACAATCCCTCTCCCCGGGTTTTATGTGGAAAAAACCGATAGCCGTTTACCCGTTTGTCGAAGGATGAAGAGATTCCCCATCTTTTATCTATCTCCACATTTACAAATTCCGCACCCAATTCGTCTGCAATCCAAATGGCATTTTCTTCATTTTCAGATGTATTATAAGTACAGGTACTATATATAAGCAGCCCCCCCGGTTTCAGTGCCGGCCAGATATCATTCAGAATATCCCTTTGTCGTACGGCACACATCTCCACATTTTGCCTCGACCATTCTTCCACCGCTATTTCATCTTTACGAAACATCCCTTCTCCCGAACAGGGGGCATCCACCAACACCAGGTCAAAAAGGTGGGGGAAGGCCGAGAAATCCTTTGCCCTATTATTTGTGACCATTACATTAGGATGACCGAATTTCGACATCGTCTCCGACAACACATGGGCACGCTGACGAACCAGTTCATTGCTCACCAACAAGCTCCCTTCAGGAAGGACGGAAAGCAAGGAGATCGATTTTCCACCTGGTGCGGCACACAAATCGAGGCACATTACAGGTTCGGTCACCAATTCTTTGACCACATATTCCACAAACATGGAAGAAGCTTCCTGCACATAATAATATCCGGCATGAAAAAAGGGGTCAAAGGTAAAAGCAGGTCGCTCTTCCAGATAAAAGCCCCACTGGGACCAGGGCACCCGCTTACAAGGGATTACCGGTTCCATTGGATTACGAACCACCTTAGAGGGATTCTGACGGAAACTGACCGACGCATCACCGGACAGCGCCGACAAAAATGATTCTGTTTCATTTCCGAGCAACGGACGGATGGAAGATATGAAATCTGCGTGGAGGTTCATTTATTTGTTTATCGAAAATGCTTGATGTATTTCCAGCTACAAAGATAACATCCCATACATTATTTACAAATTTGTGCTCTGCGCATTTAGCTATTAAAACTTGAAAGACAGATGCAAAATACTGTTAAATTTAGCTGACTTGATGTGATTTTTCGAAATTTGAAGTACTTTTACATGAAAAGTGTACGTACACAGTTTTAACACGACAATTAACACCAAATAATGTAATCGTATGAAAAAAATTCTGATTCTTGGGGGATTATTATTATCCCTTTCGATCGTCGCGCAAGAGCGTCCTGATCCCCAACCGGCGCCTGACACCTTCGAAAAATTCAACGTAGGTATGGCAGGTTACACGTTTGTCAATTTCGATCTCGACAAAACGTTGGAAACTTTGGAAAAATGCGATGTGAAATATCTTTGTATCAAAGATTTCCATCTTCCTCTCAAAAGTACTGACAAGGAAATAGCCGACTTCCATGCCAAGCTGAAAAGCAAAGGAGTCACCGGTTATGCAGTAGGACCTATCTACATGCGCTCCGAGAAAGAAATTGATGATGCTTTCGAGTATGCAAAAAGAGTGGGTGTGAAACTGATCGTGGGAGTCCCCAATTATGACCTTCTGCCTTATGTAGACAAGAAAGTAAAAGAATATGACTTTCATTATGCTATCCACCTGCATGGTCCGGATATGCCTCTTTATCCCGATGCGGATGATGTATGGGAAAATGTGAAGGACCTGGATCCCCGTATCGGCATGTGCTTGGATATCGGCCACGATACCCGTAACGGTAAAGATGCAGTAAAAGATATGGAGAAATATCACTCCCGCGTGTTCGACATTCATATCAAAGATGTGACCGGTGCAACCAAAGCCGGATATTCTGTGGAGATAGGCCGTGGTATCATCGATATTCCGGCATTCGTAAAAATGCTCCGTCAGGTAGGATACGAAGGCGTATGTAGCCTGGAACACGAACGGAATATGAAAGATCCTTTTTCGGGTATCGCCGAATCCATCGGTTACTTCAGGGGCGTAATTGCAGCCACAAAGGAAAAATAATGTTACGCCTATTTCAAAAAAGATAACGAGGCAGCAGATATAAAAGTCTAAAGGGGATAGTCCAAATAAAAGGACTTCCCCTTTTTTAATTTCCATAGATAAACGTACCTTTGTTCTGCTTTTTTAAAAAGATAAAGCAGATTTCAAATGATTGACATGGATTGTGGAAAAGACAGTATGCGCTGGAAGGTAATTGAGCGCGAATATCTCCACAGGCGTCCCTGGCTGACTGTGCGCCGGGATTCATTACAAATGCCGGACGGTACCATTGTCCCTGAATATTACGTACTGGAGTACCCAAACTGGGTGAATATCATCGCCATTACCAAAGAAAAAAAATTCATCCTGGTAAAACAATACAGGCCGGGGATCGAAAAGACCTGTCTCGAACTTTGTGCGGGAGTATGCGAAAAAGAGGATGTATCTCCCCTTGCCTCGGCACAACGCGAACTGATGGAGGAAACCGGTTACGGCGGTGGGACATGGAGCGAATTCATGTGTGTATCCCCCAATGCCAGTGCAACGAATAACTACTCTTACTGCTTTATTGCTGAGGATGTAGAGGAGATGGGAGATCAGCATTTGGACGAATCGGAAGAACTGACGGTGCATCTCCTCTCTTTTGAGGAATTAAAGAAACTTCTCGAAAGCGGCAATATTCTCCAGGCTACTATGGCAGCTCCACTTTGGAAATATATGGCATTGTACGGCAAATAGGCGGCCTCTTCTCTCACCGCACGCCATGCATCAGCTTTTGCAGTTTTCTCGATAAGAGAAAGAGGATGAGAGAAGCTATGGCTGCCATCACCACAAACACCATAAAGAAATCAAACAGGGTGGCGATCTCAATGCCGAAAAGATGTTTCACTTTTCCCTCTTCGGGATAGAGTGAACTCAATGCTCCGGCCAGCTTATTGGCTGTAGCCATAGAAAGATACCACACCCCCATCAGCAGGGAAGCAAAACGTATGGGGGATAACTTATTCACCATCGACAGTCCAATAGGGGAAAGACAAAGTTCGCCCATAGTATGGATAAAGTAAAGTCCTACCAACCACAGGATGCTCACCTTTACCCCCGGCTCCACGCCCTGCACACCGATAGCGATCAGGAGATAGCCTAATGATAACAACAGCAATCCGATGGCCTGTTTCACGGGCGAGGAAGGTTCCCGGTCTTTGGCTCCCAGGGCAAGCCACAACTGTGCAAACAGCGGAGCCAAAAGAATCACGAATACGGCATTGAACGACTGGAACCAACTGGTGGGCATGGTCCATCCCATAATATTCCGGTTGGTCTGTTCTGCCGCAAAATAGGTCAATGATATGCCCGCCTGTTCAAAAGCGGACCAGAAGAAGATGACGAAAAAAGCAATGATATAGATCACCCAGATACGCTGGCGTTCAATCTTCGTCAGTGACTTGTCGGATATCACAAAAGCAGGAACAACCAATGTAGCTGTGAAGATAAAAGCCCCGATCAGGTCATCCTTGAAAAGGTACATAAACAAGGCAAATAAAGTTCCCGCCAAAACAAGCCATAATGCTATCTCCCTGAAGGTGTACTTCACGGACGGGGTCGTATTGATTGTACCATTTCTATCAGTTATATCATTTTCCCTTTTTTTCTTTGCGGCAGCTTCAATGCCGATAGGATTGCCGGCAGGATCGACCAGGTATTTGTCTTTCCGCAGCACATAAAGGATAAGGCAGACCACCGAGACGAACGCTGCCACGAGGAACCCCCATTTGAAGTCGGCAGGATTACCCGTATCACCCAGAAATCCGCAGATAAGGGGAGCAGCAAATGCTCCAAGGTTTACCCCCATATAAAAGATGGTATAAGCAGAATCGAGCCTCCTGTCACCCGGTTCATAGAGTTGACCCACAAAAGTGGACACATTGGGTTTAAAGAACCCATTTCCGAAAATCAGGAAGCCCAACCCCGAATACATCAGCCATCGTGCCGGCTCAGGGTGTTGAAAATTGAGGGCGCTGAAAAACATCAACAATTGTCCGATCACCATCAGGACAATACCCCAGAAGGTAGAACGGCGCATCCCCCAATATTTGTCGGCCACATAACCGCCAATCAGCGGCGTGAGGTAAACCAATCCGGTATAGTTACCATAGACAAGTGCTGAAAGATCCTTATCCATCATCAACGCATTGATCATATATAGCACGAATAGTGCGCGCATACCATAGTAACCGAAACGTTCCGCGATGGAAATAGAAAACACGAAATAAAGCCCTTTGGGATGTTTGGCCGTCGTTGTAGTCATAATTCTGAAAGTGTATTGATTTGCAAAAGTACCATTTTGATCAGATTAATTCCACCTTCAACCAAACTATTTTTAAGATATATACCAAAAAGCATCTCTTCTTTACCCTATTTTCGCTATTTTTGCAATCAAACTCTATTTCTGCAATCAAAATGTCCACGAACAAGCAATGAAGAATCCGGCACTTTATTTAATTCCCGTCACGTTAGGTGATACGCCTGTCGAGAGGGTAATTCCGTCGTTTAACACAACAGTGATATCCGGTCTGAAATATTTTATCGTGGAGAACGTACGATCGGCACGTCGATTCCTGAAAAAATGTAATCCCGATATTGATATAGATAGCCTCACCTTTTATGAACTGAACAAGCATACCAACCCTAACCAAATTGCGGATTACTTACAGCCCATGAAATCGGGCGAAAGCATGGGAGTGATTTCCGAGGCCGGTTGTCCTGCCGTGGCCGATCCCGGCGCAGATGTGGTGGCTATAGCGCAACAGAAAGGATATAAGGTTGTACCGCTGGTAGGACCCTCTTCCATTCTGATGGCCGTCATGGCTTCGGGGTTCAACGGGCAGAGTTTTGCCTTCCACGGTTACCTTCCAATCGACGCAGGTGAACGGGCAAGGAAACTGAAACAATTGGAAGCAAGGGCTTACAACGAAGACCAGACCCAGGTTTTTATTGAAACACCCTTTCGAAACCATAAACTTGCCGAAGATATTTTACAGCACTGCAACCCCCAAACCCTGCTCTGTATTGCCATGAACATCTCCTGCGAGGACGAATCCATTGTAACAAGGAGTGTGAAGGCATGGAAAGGCAAACTGCCCGACATGCATAAGAAACCGACCGTATTTTTGATTTATAGAGGTTGACAGCATGATTACCATCACTATCATCATCCTAACAGTACTGTTATCCATCAGAGCTTTTAAAGACAACAAGCTGATGGACAAACTGATATTTGACCCGCAAAAAGTCAGGGCAGGAGAATGGTTCAGGCTTTTCGCGTATGGGGGAATTCACGCCGACTACCCCCATCTCATTTTTAACATGTTTACCCTCTACTTCTTCGGGATGGAGGTGGAAAGGATATGCAAGTTGGCGCTCGGTAGCAACTTCGGCTCCATCTGTTTTATTGTCCTCTACATCTCCTCACTGGCAATATCCATCCTTCCAACCTATTTCAAACAGAAGAACAACCGTACTTACCGGGGTCTCGGCGCTTCCGGGGCAGTTTCAGCCATAGTTTTCGCCTACGTGTTGGTCAATCCGATGAATTTCATGGGAATCATGTTTATTCCGGTCATGCTCCCCGCCTTTCTTTTCGGCATCATTTTTCTGTTGATCTCCTTTTATCTCGACAGGAAACAAACAGGACGTATCAACCACTCGGCGCATATCTCCGGTGGAATTTACGGTTTACTTTTTATGACTGTCGTTTTTTTCACCCTGGAAGATATAAGTCTCCCTGCTCTATTTTTGGAGCACATAAAAATAGATTCGATTTCCGATCTCTTTTATTTCGGTATTTAAACTGTTTCCTGCAAGTATAAAGTAAACAATATACTAAACTTCAATTAGTCGAAATTTATTTCATGTTATTATTTTGCATCGGCTTCATAGCGTGCCAAAAGTCGATTTACAAATTTACATAGAGAATTGACATGGTCATTACCGATTACGAGCGATTGAAATTAAATCAGCTGCCACGCTTAAATCCGAATTTTACCGGGGACTCAAATATCTCCAGTCGTTCAGTAAAATTCCTGATGATGCTTTATCTGTAGTCTTTGGGGGAGATACCAATTTCCAATTATCTACCGGAAAATTTATCAGTTGGCGGGAAATTGGATAGGATTCGTTATATTTCCATAATATAAGATGCGCCTCGGAAAAACTCAAGCGAGCTTGGTTTTTCTCTCGGCTTTCGTTATATTTGCATCTCTATTACAGCAATCCCGTAATGACCATAAGATATAACGTACAACTGCAACCCTATAACTCTTTCCGGACGAAAGCGTCAGCTAAAATATTCTGCGAACCGCAATCGGTAGAGGAACTTTCGGAAATAATCCGCACTTTTCCCGATGAAAAAAAACTGGTGCTCGGGAACGGATTCAATTCGTTTTTCACCAAAGATTTCGATGGTTTGATAATCAAACCAGCCATGCAAGACATTCATATCCTGTCGGAAACTGATCGGCATATAGAAATTGAAGCCGGGGCGGCCGAGGATTGGGACCAGTTTGTAAAACACTGTGTGGAGAACGGTTACGCCGGCATCGAGAACCTGTCTCTTATCCCCAGTTCCGTGGGAGCAAGTCCCGTGCAAAATATCGGTGCTTACGGCACAGAGGTGAAGGATGTGATTACCAAAGTAAAGACGGTAGAACTACAAACAGGTCACTACATGGAATTTTCCAATGACGAGTGCGGGTTCGGCTATCGTGACAGTATCTTTAAACGTACCGGAGGTTATGTGATTACATCCGTAGTTTTTAGGCTGGACAAATCGTTTCTATACAAAGAAAAATATATCGATTTAAGTCGGGAATTGGAAGCTATTCCCTCTCCCACCCTCACGCAGGTACGGGATGCCATTATTCGTATCCGCACCCGGAAACTGCCGGATCACACACAACTGCCTAATGCGGGAAGTTTCTTTAAAAATCCTATCCTTACCGGAATAGAAAAAGAGCATTTGCTACAAAAATTGCCGGATGTTCCTATCTACAACGCTGGAGCAGGACAATTCAAAACTTCGGCGGCATTCCTAATTGATAAGGCCGGATATAAGGGGAAACGCCAGGGGATGGTAGGAACTTATGCACACCATTCTCTCATTATTGTAAACTACGGGACTGATAAGGGAGAGGAAATCATAAATTTCATGAAGGATATACAACAGGATGTACGGCAACAATTCGGCTTGATGCTCGAACCGGAAGTGCGCATCTATTAACTATAAAAAAACGGTCAATATGTCATCATTTATCATTGAAGGCGGATGCAGCCTCAAAGGAGAAATCACACCCCAGGGAGCCAAAAACGAGGCACTTCAGGTGATTTGTGCCACCCTGCTCACACGGGAAGAAGTGATCATAGAGAACGTCCCTGACATCTTAGATGTAAATAATCTCATTGCATTACTCTCGGATATGGGTGCAGAGGTAAAAAAACTGAATAGCAGTACCTATTCCTTCAAAGCGGAAAGAATAAATCTCACCTACACCCAATCGAAAGACTTCATGGAAAAAAGCGCTGCCATGCGGGGATCGATCATGATCGTAGGCCCTCTTCTGGCACGGTTTGGAGAAGCTGTCGTACCCAAACCGGGGGGTGACAAGATAGGCCGCCGGCGGTTGGATACCCACTTTAACGGTATCATGAAATTAGGTGCCGAGTTGATCTTTAACGAGCAAAAACAACTCTTTACGCTATCTGCACAAAAGTTAACCGGACAATACATCCTTCTCGATGAAGCCTCCGTTACCGGTACTGCCAACCTGCTGATGGCCGCAGTCCTTGCCGAAGGGGAGACTGTCATATATAACGCTGCCTGTGAGCCTTATGTGGAACAGCTCAGCCGGATGCTGGTACAGATGGGGGCCAAAATCGAAGGGATTGGGTCCAACAGGCTGACAGTACTTGGAGTATCCCGTCTCACCGGCTGCCGCCACCGTTTGCTGCCCGACATGATCGAGATCGGCAGTTTTATCGGAATGGCAGCTATGACTGCTTCGGAGATCACGATAAAGGATACTTCGGCAATCCATCTTGGCATTATTCCCGAAAGTTTCCGCCGTCTGGGTATCATTGTGGAACAGCGTGGAGATGACCTTTATATTCCTCCACAAGAGAATTATACCATAGAATCATTTATCGACGGGTCCATTCTCACCATTGCCGACGCACCCTGGCCGGGACTTACGCCGGACCTCCTCAGCGTGATGCTGGTGGTCGCCACCAAAGCGGAAGGATGCGTATTGATCCACCAGAAGATGTTCGAAAGCCGCCTCTTCTTCGTGGATAAGCTGATTGACATGGGAGCACAAATCATACTCTGCGATCCCCACCGGGCGACCGTGATCGGCATGGGTAACCGGTTCCGGCTCAAAGGCATGACGATGACGTCTCCCGACATCCGTGCCGGCATCTCATTGTTGATTGCTGCCATGAGCGCCGAAGGCATGAGTACCATCCATAATATCGACCAGATCGACAGGGGGTACCAGGATATCGACAGACGCTTGAATGCATTGGGTGCAAGGATTGAAAGGAAATAAAGGATGGCCTCCGGTTGGAACCGGAACTTTCGGGATAGCGACTGAACCATACCCGTTTATTTTACGTTTAATCGTTAAGCAACATCTAAAAAAGCACAGAATATGTCGAAAATCAATGATTTCATCAAACTCCATTCCGGAGACGAACCATTTATCCTCGGGAACGTGTGGGATGCTAAAAGTGCGCAACTGGCAGAAAAAGCAGGTTATAAAGCAGTAGGCATCTCAGGGCATGCCATTGCAGAAAATCTCGGCTACCGGGACGGCGAGGATATGAGTTTCGACGAATTGTTGTTCGTCGTGGGCAAAGTTATTAAATCGGTTTCTATTCCCGTTTCGGTGGACATCGACGGAGGATACGGAAGAAGTATCGGCAAAGTGAACGAACATGTCGGGCAGCTCGTGAAAATGGGTGCGTCAGGTATCAACATTGAAGACTCTGTAGTAAAAGACAAAAAACGAAGCTTGGTGGAAGCCGGGAAATTCGCTAAAATCATAGAAGGTATACGTACGTTTCTGACAGAACAAAAATCAAAACTTTTTGTCAATGTCCGTGTCGATGCATACGTAACCAAACAACCCAACCCTCTGGAAGAGACATTGAAACGCGCCAAGTTGTTCGAAGAGGCCGGTGCCGACGGCATATTTGTGCCCCTACTTTCGGACGATAAAGAAATAACAAAGGTGGTGCAAAGCACAAAATTGCCCTTCAATGCGTATTTGCAGCCCGGAACGCCCTCATTTTCCAGGCTCAAACAAATAGGTGTGAAGCGCATTAGCAGTGGTGCAGCCGTGCACGCTCAAAGCTATGCCAAGGCTTATGAATTATATTCCCTTCTCCTAAACCAAAAACGTTTCGGCAAGTTATTCCCATAAAAACAGACCTGAAAAATAGTATAGCCTTTTCCCTCGAAAATATTTGCTTTTTCGGCAAGTCTTTTATTACTTTGCAAATAATTTTAATATGATTATCTGCAAAATATTACATATCCATTCTCTAACTCCATTGATCAGGACGGAGGGGGTGGAATTTTAGCACAATAAAGTAATCATTTTATAAGAGAATTCCACGAATACTATTTTGCTTTGTGGAACCGTAACATTACATTATAATTATTCAACACCACAAAAAATTATGCCAACGAATCCGGTCGTGACCGACATTAAACAAGTAACCATTCGTTTTTCAGGTGACTCCGGTGACGGAATGCAACTTTCGGGGACCTTGTTCTCCACGTTATCGGCTATCTTCGGGAATGAAATTGCCACATTCCCCGATTTTCCCGCTGAAATTCGCGCTCCGCAAGGGTCATTGCACGGCGTTTCGGGATTCCAGGTGAGGATTGGCGCCAAAGATGTATACAACTCAGGAGACAAAACCGATGTGCTGGTCGCCATGAATCCCGCAGCTTTGAAAGTCAATGCTGCATTCCTGAAAAAAGGATCTATCGTGCTGTTCGATACCGATTCTTTCCAGAAAAGGGATCTTGACAAAGCGCTCTTCCAGACATTGGATCCGTTTGCAGAACTCAATCTGGATTATGTGCAACCCATAGGAGTAAATATTACTACCCTGACAAAAGCCTCACTGACAGACTCGGGATTGGAAAACAAGGAAATACTCCGCAGCAAAAATATGTTCGCCCTGGGCATTGTGTGTTGGTTATTCAACCGACCGCTGGAAATAGCCGATAAACTACTCGAACAAAAGTTCTCCAAAAAACCAATACTGGTACAAGCCAATATCAAGGCGCTCACCGACGGTTACAACTACGGGAACAACACCGATATGACCGCCTCCACCTACCGCATCGACCCCATTGAGACGGCCAAAGGATTCTATACTGATATCAATGGGAATACCGCCACGGCTTACGGATTGATTGCCGCTGCCGAAAAGGCGGGTGTGGAACTCTTCCTCGGCTCATATCCCATCACTCCTGCAACTGATATACTACAGGAACTTTCCAAACGGAAAGATTTCGGAGTGAAAGCTTTGCAGATGGAAGATGAAATTGCCGGTATCACCTCGTCAATCGGGGCAAGTTTCGCAGGTTGCCTGGCAGCCACTTCCACATCGGGACCGGGACTATCGCTTAAAAGCGAAGCATTGGGACTGGCGGTGATGACCGAACTACCGTTGGTAGTGATCGACGTGCAGCGCAGTGGCCCTTCCACGGGAATGCCGACTAAAAGCGAACAGAGTGACCTCAACCAGGCACTCTACGGACGAAACGGTGAAAGTCCGCTGGTAGTGATGGCAGCCGCATCGCCTACTGACTGTTTTGAAACTGCTTTCACAGCTTCGAAGATCGCCCTGGAACATATGACTCCTGTGATTTTGCTTACCGACGGGTACATCGCCAACGGTTCATCGGCATGGAAAATTCCGGATATGGACGACTATCCTGATATCAAACCGCCATACGTTCAAAACAAATATAACGGGAATGCAGGAGAGTGGAGACCCTATTTCCGTGATGAAGAGACACTCGTCAGGTATTGGGGCCCGGCAGGCACACAGGGATATACCCACCGTATAGGAGGATTGGAAAAAGACCGTCTTACCGGTGTAATCTCCTCAAATCCGGATAATCACCAGTTGATGGTAAACGTCCGCAGTGCAAAAATCGAAAAAATAGCCGATTTCATTCCCGAACAACAGGTGACAGGCGACAAACATGCCGACACGCTGATCGTAGGATGGGGCGGCACATACGGCCATTTGCTGGAAGCCTCGCTACGACTCAATGCAAACGGCAAGAAAGTTGCCTACACGCATTTCAGGCATATTTATCCCCTTCCCCGAAACACCCACCAACTGCTGAAAAAATATAAAAAAGTAATCGTGGCAGAACAAAACAACGGACAGTTTGCCGCTTACCTGAGCGGCAGGTTCCAGGATCTGGACAATATCCACAAATACAACCGGATAGAAGGACAACCGTTCAAAGTGAGTACATTGATCGAGGAATTTACAAAAATTATGGAGGAAAAGTAACATGGAAGTGACAGAAATAAAAGTACAGGAACTAAGATATCAGAAACACCAGCCGAAGGATTACAAAAGCGAAAATGCCATCCGCTGGTGCCCGGGTTGCGGTGACTATGCCATTCTAACCAGCCTCCAGAAGGCGATGGCGGAATTGAATATCGAGCCGCATCAGATAGCAGTCATCTCCGGGATCGGCTGTTCATCCCGTCTGCCATATTACATGAACACCTATGGTTTCCACAGTATACATGGCCGTGCGGCAGCCATCGCCACGGGCGTGAAGGTGGCTAATCCCGGGTTAAGCGTATGGGTCGCCACCGGTGATGGCGACTCACTCGCCATCGGCGGGAATCATTTCATCCATGCTATCCGCCGGAATGTGGATCTCAATATTTTACTCTTCAATAACAAGATATACGGCCTTACAAAAGGGCAATATTCTCCTACTTCAGACAGGGGCTTTGTATCCAAATCATCTCCCTATGGGACAGTGGAGGATCCTTTCCATCCTGCAGAATTGACTTTCGGAGCACGAGGGACTTTCTTTGCCCGTGCCATCGATGTCGATATCAAAAACCAAACCGATGTAATCATAGAAGCTGCCAAACACAAAGGCACGTCGGTTGTAGAAGTGCTGCAGAACTGTGTAATCTTCAATGATGGGATCCATAACAGGATCAGTGATCGCAACTGGAAAGCCGACAACACTATAATATTGCAGCACGGCGAGAAGATGATCTTTGGAAAAGAGGAAAACAGAGGTATTGTTATGGATGGATGGGAACTCAAAGCAGTGACCATCGGTGAAGATGGATATACGTTGGATGACGTACTCGTACACGACGCCACCACCCGCGATAATACTTTGCATACGAAGTTGGCATTGATGGATACTGCTGATAGTCTCCCGGTGGCTCTGGGGGTAATCCGTAATGTTACAGCACCTACTTACGAAAAAGAATATGAAAAACAGATCGAAGAGGTACAGGCAAGGACTCCGAAAAGATCATTCACCGAATTTCTGCTGAATTCGCCCAATATCTGGGAAGTGAAATAAACAGGCTTCTAAAAACGCTTGTTTTGAAAAGTTTTTGAGGGTATGGTCACATAATGTGCCTTACTCTCGTTTTAATTTGGAGTCTTCGCTAAACAACAGTACCCGCCATATGTTTATGCCCCCAGAACCGGCAGACTTAACCAATTTACACGATTATTTCTCTTTAAGAATAAAAAAACATGTAAATTTGCCGGATGATCACCGGGGCAGTTATATTTTTTCAGATCGGCAGGAAAAATGCTTCACTGTTCCCAGTACAAGCGTTCAAGCATCCGTATGACTCTTTCAAACAATCAATGATGCCTCATTTAAGACATACACAATTAAATCCGGCGCGACTTTTTATATTCAGTTTTTTAGGATTGGTATTTATTGGCACTTTGATGCTCAAATTGCCACACTCAACCAGAGACGGCATTTCGTTTATTGATGCCCTGTTTACATCAACCAGTGCCGTTTGTATTACGGGCTTGACAGTAATGAACACGAGCAGTGATTTTACGATTTTCGGGCAAACCGTCATAATGCTGCTTATACAATCGGGAGCACTGGGTATTCTAACCTTTGCGAGTTATTTCAGTTATTTCTTCAAGGGAGGATCTTCATACGAGACGCAAATCGTGATGAGCTCTATTTCGAATACGGAAAAAATCGGCGATGTTTTCAAAACGCTCAAACGAATATTGATCATTACCATAAGTATCGAACTAATCGGAGCAGCATTTATATATGGCAGTTTAAATCCTGCACTGATACCTTCAATCCCCGACAGGATCTTTTTTTCTGCTTTCCACGCCGTTTCAGCTTTTTGTAATGCAGGATTTTCAACCTTACAGAACGGAATTATGGAAACAGGCTACGTGACCAATTATCCTTTTCAGTTGAGCCTTATCTTCCTTTTTTTTCTGGGTGGTTTAGGTTTTCCAATCGTAATCAATATAATCAAATATCTCAAACACAGACTAAAAACCATTTTTCTTCGTTTTACATACGGAAGAAAAGACGGGCATAAACCATGGATAATGACCTTGGGAAGCAGGATCAACCTAATGACAACCTTTTCGCTGATCATCATTGGGTTTACACTTATTTTTCTCGGCGAATATGACAACGTCTTAACCCCGCATCAGGGAATAGGGAAATTTGTAACAGCCTTATTTACCTCCACCGTTTCCCGAACAGCAGGATTCAACACCATTGATTACAACCAGTTACACATCCATTCTATCATGCTCATCATGTTTCTGATGTGGATTGGCGGATCACCCGTTTCCACTGCGGGCGGGATAAAAACAAGCACATTTGCCATTGCTGTCCTTAATTTTGCAAATCTGGCACGAAATAAAAGTAAAATTGAAATATATAATCGCGAAATTGCCAACATCTCAATTCGCAGAGCATTTGCAACCATTATGTTAGCTTTATTGGCAATTGGGATGGGTGTCACCCTGATTTCAATATTTGACAAAAATATACCGATATTACAAATTGTTTTTGAATGTGTTTCGGCTTACGGAACGGTGGGGTTAAGTTTAGGAATAACCACAAAATTAAGCATTGCAAGTAAGGTTGTAATATGCGTTTTGATGTTTGTAGGAAGAATTACATTTTTAACGGTATTGATCGCTCTTTTTAAACGTGTGAAATATACAAGTTATGCATATCCATCAGAAGAAATTTTAATTAATTAAAGTAACATGTAAAATGAAATTTATAATCGTCGGTTTAGGTATTTTCGGCGCTTCACTTGCTGAAAAATTAACATCGAAAGGGAACGAAGTTATCGGCGTCGATTCCCGCATGGATAAAGTAAACGCTTTGAAAGACAAGATTACGCAGACAATCTGTATGGATGCTACAGACCAAACAGCTATTTCTAATCTGCCTTTAAAGAATTCGGATATAGTTATCGTTTGTGTAGGGGAAGACCAGGGGGCGAATATAATGATTACCGCATTATTTAAAAACATGAATGTGAAACGTTTAATCAGCAGGTCCATCAATCCGCTGCACGAAAATGTGTTGCAGGCAATCGGAGTAAATGAAATTGTTCGTCCCGAAGAAGAAACCGCCGAAAGATGGGCGAAAAAACTTTGCTTGAGAAATGTTATAGACTCTTTTGAATTAAACAAGGATTATAGTATAGTAGAAGTACATGTTCCGAAACAATTCATCGGGAAAACCATTGAAGAGATCGGATTCAGGAAAAATCATAATTTACTTATCCTGACAATCATCAAAAATACGGAAGTAAGTAATATTATCGGTAAAAAGAGACTTATTGCCAATGTGCAAGGTATTCCGGATCCCGACACTTCATTTGCAGAAGACGATGTGCTGGTAGTCTACGGCTCCAATAAAGATATAAACACATTTATCAAGGCAAACAGGTAATGATATTCTCCCAATAGGCAAACAGCCTTTCATTTTTGAAACAGCCTTGTCTTTCTCCGTTTTATTTCCGTCCGGATCATCTTGAGTTCGCGGCTGGTCTGTCCCTTAACCGAAGAATTCTCTTCTGCCCGGCGGAACAAATAAGGCATCATGGTTCTTACCGCGCCATAAGGTACATATTTCGCCACATTATATCCACTCTCTGCAAGATTATAGGTGATATGGTCACTCATACCATACAACTGCGAGAAATAAATTCCCCGATAATTTCTCGGCAACTTATATTCGTCGATCAATCGGGCCAATAATAAAGAACTATCTTCATTGTGCGTAGCTACCATAAAGTCGATACTGTCCAGATGCTCCATAAAATAACGGATAATATCATCAAAATCTTTGTCTGTGGCGGGCTTGTCAGGTTGGATAGGTGACGAGTACCCCCGTTCGGCAGCACGGTTACGCTCTTTCTCCATGTAAGCGCCCCGCACGATCTTCAGTCCGAATTTAAATCCACCCTCCAACGCCATTTGATGGTGCTGTTTGATCCGCTCTATACTGTCATGTCGATACATCTGGTAAGTATTTTGCACAATAGCCTTCTCCTTATTATAGCGTGACATCAGGTTCATCACCATATCATCCAATATCGGCTGTATCCATGTCTCTTCGGCATCGATCAGCACCGGCACATCCAATTCAAATCCCCTTCTGAAGATAGCCTCCACACGCTCTTCCACCCGCCGGTATTCGGCTTGCTCCTCATCGGTCAGGGACTGATTTTCACTTACCTTGGCCAACAGGTCGAAGCGCGCTACTCCCGTGATCTTAAACACGCTGAATGGCACATTTTCATGGTTAGCGGCAAACTCAACCGTACGTATCACCTCCCGGCAGGTAGTATCAAAGGCCTCATCCGACTCCTCTCCCTCCTGCGCATAATCAAGAATAGAATCGACCTTGCACCGGGCCAGACGGTCAATAGTCTTACTACAATCTTCAATAGACACACCTCCCACAAAATGTTTATAAATAGTATTGCGGATAATACCCTCTACAGGAAAATGGACGGCAAATGACAGATTAACAAGATGTTTACCCATATTCACCAAGGTACGGCTATTCATCACCCTGAAGAGTTGATAAGATTGTTTTAAACTTGCGTTGGATTGACCACGAAAAGCGATTTCCGTGTTTTCAAAATAAACCGGTAGTGATTCCTTCAATTGCATGCGTTTTCTGTAAGAGTGTTATATAAAAGTATTGTAAAGGTCCACAAAAATAACAAAAAGATTTTATTCTTTTATTATCGAAAATAAATCTTGTTTATTCCCAACATGAATTTTTTCGATAAAGATTTTCTTTACCGCCCGTCGCATCAAACTTTTTTGACGAAAATTTCACATGGAGTCGGTCTTATCAAACTTTTTTGGTAAATTTGTCTCATCCAATAATAAACCTCATTAAACAGAATAACTTATGTCTAAAGGAGTTTTTCAATTACCCGAAGTAAAGAATGAACCCGTGAAGAGCTATGCTCCGGGGACGCCCGAAAGGGTGGCGTTAAAACAAAAACTGGCAGAACTGAATCAAGGTGGCCTCGACCTGCCGATGATTATCGGTGGAAAAGAAGTGCGGACCGGCAACCTCAAGGATATTCGTCCTCCTCACAATCACCGCCATCTTTTGGGTCACTATCACCAAGGCGACAAAACACAGGTGCAGATGGCCATTGACGCGGCGTTAAAAGCCAAACCGACATGGGAAGCCATGCAATGGGAAAGCCGTGCAGCCATTTTCCTGAAAGCTGCTGAACTGATTGCCGGTCCATATCGTTACGAATTCAATGCTGTTACCATGATAGGCCAATCGAAGAATGCTTATCAGTCCGAAATAGATGCGGTTTGCGAATTAATCGATTTCTTCCGCTACAACGTAAAAAATATGGATACGATCTATAGGATGCAGCCTAACTCCTCTGCCGGTATATGGAACCGCATGGTATGGCGTCCACTTGAAGGATTCGTTTTTGCACTCACGCCTTTCAATTTCACCTCCATTGCCGGAAACCTGCCCGGTGCCCCTGCGCTAATGGGAAATACGGTGGTATGGAAACCTTCAAAGACAGCCATCTATTCTGCACACCTTATCATGAAGGTATTGCAGGAAGCCGGATTGCCTGACGGTGTGATCAATCTCGTCTATGCCGACGGAAGAGCTGCTGCCGATGTGATCTTCAATCATCGTGAATTTGCAGGCCTGCACTTTACCGGCTCTACCGGAGTATTCAACGGTATGTGGCAAACAATTGCCGGCAATATGTCGAAATACAAATCCTATCCGCGTATTGTGGGTGAAACCGGTGGTAAAGACTATGTCTTTGCCGATGCCAGAGCCCATGCAAGACAGGTGGCTACAGCGCTTACCCGTGGAGCATTCGAATACCAGGGGCAGAAATGTTCAGCCGCTTCGCGTGCTTATATCCCCACCACTCTATGGGAAGAAGTAAAGACGTTTGTAAGCGATGATCTCTCTAAAATCAAAATCGGTGTACCCGAAGATTTCTCCAATTTCGTGAATGCGGTGATCGATGAAGATTCGTTTGATAAACTGGCCAAGGCGATCGACGATGCCAAAGCATCTCCCGATGCGGAAATCGTTTGTGGCGGCACCTACGACAAGTCGGAAGGTTATTTCATCCACCCCACTATCATTCTGGCCAAGAAGCCCGACTATATCACAATGAAAGAAGAGCTATTCGGTCCGATACTCACCGTGTATCTGTACGACCCGGCAGATCTCGACAAGACGCTGGACATCCTCGATACCACTACCGATTATGCGCTTACGGGGGCAATCTTCTCCGCCGACAGGGCTAATATCGAAAAGATGACGGCCCGGTTGACTCACACTGCCGGGAATTTCTATATCAACGACAAGCCCACCGGTGCGGTAGTCGACCAACAACCGTTCGGTGGTGGACGCGGCTCGGGAACCAACGACAAAGCCGGTTCGGTGTTCAACCTGCTCCGCTGGGTATCACCGCAATGTATCAAGGAAACATTTGTTCCGGCTACGGATTATATGTATCCCAACTTTCTGGAAGAGTAACTATATAAATCTATCCCGCTTTTATTTGAGGCGGGATAGATTTTTTCCACTTTTACGAGCGGATACCATCTACCGATCTTTTACCTGATATAACTTACTGTACAATATGAAGAGAGTTAAAACATCAGATATCGCAGATAAGGTTATTACTTTCAACAGAGGATTGCGTTATACCGGTGAGTTGCCGGAGGGCTTTCAGGTACTGAACCCTTTTCTGGAGAATCCGGAAACGATGCCGGTGATGGAGGCATTCTACCGCAAATACTATAACGACACGAACCCACGCAGATTTATCATCGGCATCAATCCGAGCCGGCATGGAGCAGGTGTAACCGGAGTACCTTTTACCGACACCAAACGGTTGGAAAGCGTATGCGGAATCACTATGCATTCTGCTCATACCCACGAGGTCTCTTCGTGGTTCATGTATGACATGATCGCAGCTTACGGCGGTGCAAATGATTTTTACGGCCAGTTCTATATCAACTCCCCCTTTCCGTTAGCCATCATTCGTGCCACAAAAGACGGCAATTGGCTTAATGCCAATTACTATGATGACAAGACCCTATTCGAAATGGTAAAAGGGTTTATGATCGAATCACTCAAGAAACATATCGAGATAGGACTGGATACTTCCGAAGTATTTATCCTTGGGAAGAAAAACGCAGATTTTATAGCCAAACTCAATAAAAAAGAAAAACTATTCGACCGGATGACGGTATTGGAACATCCACGCTATATCCAACAGTACAAATCAAAGGAGAAACAACTCTATATCGATAAATACCTGTTGGCATTCGAAAAATAAGCCCTCTGATATCGGTCATTCACCTTCTATAAAATTGTCAAAAGACTGTTTCATTATCTGTTAAATAAATATTCCGTAAAAACATTCTATCTTTGTACTTTGTTTATCTCATTCGGGGCATTGACCCTTTGCAGGTTATCGCAGGTAAATATCGGATGAGGAGATTATTCATGTGGATATGCACGCAAAAAAGATCAATATTGCCATCGACGGCTTTTCCTCGTGTGGCAAAAGCACAATGGCCAAGGACCTGGCCAGGGAATTGGGATACACCTATATCGACAGTGGCGCCATGTATCGCGCGGTCGCTTTATATGCCATCCGGAAAGGGTGGATAACAGAGACCGCCATGGATGAGGAAGCGCTTCGTGAACATATCGCGGAGATAAAGATAACATTTAGCCCCAACTCACTGGGAAGGCAGGATACTTATCTGAACGGAGAGAATGTGGAAGACGAGATCCGCACCCTGGAAGTGGCCAATGGCGCCAGCCGGGTAAGTACACTCGGCTTTGTGCGGAAAGAACTGGTCCGCCAGCAACAGGAAATGGGTAAAGAGAAAGGGGTGGTAATGGATGGCCGCGATATCGGCACAGTTGTTTTTCCGGATGCCGAATTGAAACTCTTCATCACCGCACCGGCTGAGATACGGGCACAACGCCGTTTCGATGAAATGAAGGCAAAAGGAATCAATCCCCCGGCATATGAAGAGATACTGGCCAATGTAAAGGAACGTGACCTGCGTGACACCACTCGTGCAGAAAGTCCGTTACGTAAGGCCGACGACGCTATTGAACTCGACAATACGCATGTAGATATTGAGGGTCAGTTGCAATGGGCTATACATTTATTTAATAGAATCACAGCAAAAAAATGAACAGAATTGAAATAGACAGGCAGTCTGGCTGCTGCTTCGGAGTAGCAAAAGCTATCTCCAGAGCTGAAGAGGAACTGCAAAAAGAGGGCATACTGTATTGTCTGGGTGATATTGTGCACAACAACATAGAAGTGGAACGCCTGGAAAAAATGGGGATGATCACCATCAACCATGAGCAGTTCAAGGAATTAAAGAATGTAAAGGTATTGCTTCGTGCACACGGTGAACCACCCAGCACCTACGAAATAGCCAAACAAAACAATATAGAGCTGATTGACGCTTCTTGTCCCGTAGTGTTGGGATTGCAGAAACGAATCAAGAAAAAATATACCCATGCTGAAACTGAGGACGCCCAAGTCGTTATTTTTGGCAAGAAAGGACATGCAGAGGTGAATGGACTGCTTGGGCAGACAAATGAGACAGCTATCGTCATAGAGAGCAAAGAGGAAATAGATAAATTAGACTTTACAAAAGATATCAGCCTTTTTTCGCAAACTACCAAATCCCTTGAAGGATTTCAGGAGGTAGGGGAACTGATTAAATCCCGAATGCAGAACGGGGCCAAATTTGAATTTTATGACACTATCTGCCGGCAGGTATCGAACAGGGTTCCCAATATACAGGAGTTTGCAGAAAATCATGATCTCATCTTCTTTATCGCCGGTGAAAAAAGTTCCAATGGTAAAGTATTGTTTGCCGAATGCAAAAAAAAGAATCCCAATTCATACCTGATCCACCATCCGGATGAGATAGACCCATCCCTTTTAAAAGAAGATATCAGTATAGGCATTTGCGGGGCAACCTCCACGCCTATGTCGCAAATGGAGGCCGTAGCCCGGAATATAATAAAACTACAGCCCCAGATGGAAGTTGAAAAAGCTGCTTTTTAAGCAGCTTTTTTTGTATGCATCATAAAAAAAATCTATCTTTGCGCTTCGTTATTTAAAAGAGTTTTTCAAAAAGTTCGGGTAAATAACATCCAAATCTTCAAAGACTAACATTTCAATTATGGACTCTAATATAAAAAGTATAGGTGTCCTCACCTCGGGGGGAGACGCACCTGGCATGAATGCAGCCATCCGCGCGGTAACCCGTGCCGGAATATTCAATGGCATGAAGGTATACGGCATTTACCGTGGGTACAGGGGCCTGATCTCTGACGAAATAGTGGAATTCAAAACCAATAGCGTAAGCAATATTATCCAGCAAGGGGGAACCATGCTGAAGACAGCCCGGTCTACAGATTTTATGACGGAGGAAGGGCGCAGGATCGCTTACGAGAATATGCAGCAACATGGTATAGAAGCATTGGTGGTGATTGGTGGTGACGGCTCTCTCACGGGCGCCTCTATTTTCGCCGGCGAGTATAATATACCCGTCGTAGGGCTCCCCGGCACCATCGACAATGACTTGAACGGTACCGACACGACTATCGGATACGATACAGCCTTGAACACCATCATGCAATCGATGGACAAAATACGTGATACAGCCACTTCACACGAACGTTTGTTCTTTGTAGAAGTGATGGGACGCAATTGTGGCTACCTCGCGCTCAACAGTGCGATTGCTTCGGGAGCCGAAGCTGCGATCATCCCGGAAATAAGTATCGAAAAAGACCAGTTGGGAGAACTCATAGAACAGGGCTTCCGCAAATCAAAAAGCAGCAGCATGGTACTTGTCACCGAAAGTGAAGTGACCGGTGGCGCCATGAAATTGGCCGAAAGGGTAAAAACAGAATATCCTCAATATGATGTGCGTGTGTCCATACTCGGACATTTGCAGCGCGGCGGTTCACCCACGGCACAGGACCGTATCCTTGCAAGCCGCATGGGTGTTGCTGCCATACAAGCATTGATGGAAAATCAACGAAATGTGATGATCGGTATACGGGAAAACGAAATCGCATATGTCCCGTTTAAACGGGCCATTAAGAAAGAGAGGGAAATCAGCCGGGAACTCCTGGAGGTATTACGTATCTCCTCTATCTGATAGTTATCCCCTTACATCACGTTCTCAAAAAATAAATATCTGTTTTTAATTCTTTTTTATAATTGAAAGACGTACTTTTGTAGCTAAATACTGAAATATCATAAGAATATAATAATATGAAGATTACACACATCGAGCACATCGGGATTGCTGTAAAGAGCATCGAAGAGCAACTACCTTATTATGAAGGAGTTTTAGGGTTAAAATGCTATAACATCGAGACAGTAGAAGACCAAAAAGTCAAAACGGCCTTTTTCAAGGTGGGACAAACCAAGATTGAATTATTGGAACCCACCAGTGAAGAGAGCACCATCGCCAAATTCATTGAAAAAAGAGGTGAAGGGATCCATCACATGGCTTTTGCCACAGAAAATGTCAATGACGCCTTGAAAGAAGTGGAAGGAAAAGGGGTACGGCTGATCGACCATGAAGCACGCCCGGGAGCCGAAGGATTGAATATCGCTTTTCTGCATCCCAAATCTACCGGCGGTGTTCTGACCGAATTGTGCGAACATCCCGAATAATCCGGAAGATTTCCTCTCCGGCACCAGATTGATAGAAAATATTTACACCGTTTTAAATTAACATTTTTATATGAGCAACCAACTCGAGAAAGTAAAAGAGCTTATCCAACTGCGTGAAAAAGCTCGTTTAGGGGGGGGCGAAAAAAGAATCGAATCGCAACACCTCAAAGGAAAATACACGGCACGTGAAAGACTCGCCATGCTTCTGGATGAAGGAAGTTTTGAAGAATTCGACATGTTTGTGGAACACCGTTGCCACAACTTCGGAATGGAAAAAACCACATTCCTGGGAGATGGTGTGGTAACAGGCTACGGAACAATCTACGGACGTCTTGTGTATGTTTTTGCACAGGATTTTACCGTTTCCGGCGGTTCCCTGTCCGAAATGCAAGCACAAAAGATCTGCAAAGTGATGGATCAGGCAATGAAAATGGGTGCTCCCGTGATTGGTATCAACGATTCGGGTGGCGCCCGTATCCAGGAAGGCATCAATGCATTGGGAGGATATGCCGAAATATTCCAACGTAATATCCTCGCGTCAGGTGTAATCCCCCAAATATCGGGTATTTTCGGGCCCTGCGCCGGCGGCGCAGTGTATTCTCCTGCCCTGACGGACTTTATCATCATGACCCAGGGAACTTCTTATATGTTCCTTACCGGCCCGAAAGTGGTGAAAACAGTCACAGGAGAAGATGTTACCCAGGAACAACTGGGAGGAGCATCAGTGCATTCTACCAAATCAGGTGTTTCCCAGTTTCAGGTACAAACTGAAGAGGATGGATTGAAACTGATCCGTCACCTGCTCAGTTTTATTCCACAGAACAATCTGGAAGAAGCGCCTCTGCAACCCAATGATGATCCCATTGATAGGCTGGATGACGCACTTAACGAAATTATCCCCGACAGTCCCAACAAACCATACGACATGTATGAAGTAATCGGTGCCATCATCGACAAGGGTGAATTTCTGGAAGTGCATGCCGATTATGCAAAAAATATCATCGTAGGCTTTGCCCGTTTCAACGGACAATCGGTAGGTATTGTGGCAAACCAGCCTAAATTCCTGGCCGGCGTACTCGATATCAACGCTTCGCGCAAAGCGGCCCGTTTTGTCCGTTTCTGCGATGCTTTCAATATCCCCATCGTCTCTTTGGTAGATGTACCGGGCTTCCTTCCCGGAACAGGGCAGGAATATGGTGGAGTAATCACCCACGGTGCTAAATTGTTGTATGCTTATGGAGAGGCAACCGTACCGAAAGTAACGGTTACATTGCGTAAATCTTATGGTGGCGCACATATTGTGATGAGTTGTAAACAACTCCGGGGCGATATCAACTATGCCTGGCCTACTGCAGAAATCGCGGTGATGGGTGCTGATGGGGCTGTAGAAGTACTTTACAGTAAGGAGATCGCGGCTGAAAAAGATCCTGAAAAAGTGGTTGCAGTGAAGGAAGAAAAGAAGAACGAATATAACGACCTCTTCACTAACCCATATGTGGCAGCGCGCTACGGATATATTGATGATGTGATTGAGCCGCGGAACACCCGTTTCCGTGTTATTCGTGCATTACAGCAACTGCAAACCAAAAAATTGCAGAACCCGGCCAAAAAGCATGACAATCTACCTCTTTAAATGCAGTTGAATATGAGAAACCTAAAAATAGTATTATTTCTTTTCACCGCGGTGCTATTAGCCACCGGATGTAGTTCTAAACAGAAGAATCCGGCTTGGGTAATCAACGAAGTCATGGTTCTTAACGAAGGTAGCTATATGGATGATTTCGGCCAACGGAACGGATGGATTGAAATATACAACAATACGGCAAAAACGCAGGATTTGGGGGGAAGATACCTCACCAACGACCGCAATAATCCGAAAAAGTACCCAATCCCCCGTGGAGATGTCTTGACGAAGCTCCCCCCCCATCAACATGCCTTGTTCTGGGCCGATGACGAACCTTTCAACGGAACGTTTCATACGAGTTTCAAACTCGATCCGATGAAAGAGAACTATATCGCACTATATGATAATGACGGGAAAACATTGCTGGACGAGATCGTGATCCCCGCAGGGATGATGGCCGATCAGACGTATGGCTATCCTCAGGATGGTATAAAACAGGATGAAAATGGCAAGAATCTCGGCACTTACCTTGAGAGGGTGACTCCCAGCAGCAATAACGCCATTCTGGAAGAAAATCCCAAAGTGGTCAGCCTTCAGGAAACCGATGCATGGGGAGGAATGCTCACCGTTACTTCCATGTTGGTGGTATTTTCCGCATTGATTGCCCTCTTTTTCTTCTTCAAATTATCCGGTAACATAGCGCAAAGGATGTCAGAGAGAAAAGTGGCACAAAGCGGTACGCTTTCCGCTGTGAGAAGCCATACCCATCTATCGGGTGAGGTACTGGCGGCTATCTCCGCGGCCATTCACGAGATGAAAGAGGACCAGCATGATATCGAATCCACGATCCTTACCATTCAGCATGTGAAGAGAAACTATTCTCCATGGAATTCCAAACTGCAAACGTTAAGGAAATTACCGAAGTAGAATAAAGGACAAAGAGTAAAGAATAAAGACATAATAATCAATATGAAAGAGTTCAATTATAAAATCAACGGTGCCCCATACAGGGTAGTGGTAAACAAGTCGGATAGTGAGTTGGTAGAACTTGAAGTGAATGGCACCCCCTACATGGTTGAAATAACGCCAAAAGTAAAAAAACCAAAGGCGGTAGTACAACGCCAAAGTGTCCCCACAGGGGCGGCACCCCAGGCCTCATCCACTCATCTCGTCACCAAACCATCTGCTCCTGCCGGTAAAAACACCATTCAATCTCCGCTTCCCGGAGTCATCCTAGATATCCGTTGCAAAGTGGGAGATGTAGTGAAGAAAGGACAAACCCTTATGATCCTTGAGGCAATGAAGATGGAAAACAATATCCTTGCCAACGGGAACGGAAAAATAGCGGAAATCCTTATACAGAAAGGAGACTCGGTACTCGAAGGAGCCGATCTTGTAGTCATTGAATAAAACCCGGGATTAAGTATGAACACATTATTATCATTAACAGACAATCTACGAACATTCTGGGGCTATACCGGGTTTGCCAATGCGGAGATAGGCCATATAGTGATGATCCTCATCGGTTTGATTTTCATTTACCTTGCCATCACAAAAGAGTATGAACCTCTCCTGTTGATCCCTATCGGATTTGGCATCCTTATCGGAAATATTCCGTTCAACGAGGCTGCCAACCTGCAGATTGGAATTTATGAAGAAGGATCGGTCTTAAATATCTTGTACCAGGGTGTGGTGAAGGGATGGTATCCCCCGTTGATCTTCCTCGGTATCGGGGCTATGACGGATTTCTCGGCTCTGATAGCCAACCCTAAGTTGATCCTGATTGGAGCGGCTGCCCAGTTCGGTATTTTTGGAGCTTATATAATCGCACTGCAAATGGGATTCGCACCCAATGAAGCAGGGGCGATCGGTATTATTGGTGGTGCAGACGGCCCCACTGCCATCTTTACCACATCGAAACTGGCCCCACATTTATTGGGAGCAGTCGCTATTTCCGCCTACTCCTATATGGCATTGGTGCCTGTGATACAACCTCCGTTTATGCGGTTGTTGACAACCAAAAAAGAACGGGTCATCAAGATGAAAACACCCCGAGTGGTTTCACAAACGGAAAAGATACTATTTCCCCTCATGGGACTGTTGCTGACTACTTTTCTGGTCCCGTCCGGACTTCCTTTGTTGGGAATGCTCTTCTTTGGTAATTTGCTGAAAGAGTCGGGAGTGACCCGCCGTTTGGCAGAAACAGCACGCGGACCGCTGATCGACATCGTTACTATCCTGTTGGGACTCACAGTAGGCGCTTCTACACAGGCAACTACTTTCCTGCGGATCGAATCATTGAAAGTATTCGCCATTGGGGCGCTTTCCTTTGTGATTGCTACTTGTACGGGTATTCTCTTTGTGAAACTAATGAATCTTTTCATGGCAAAAGACAAGAAGATCAACCCGCTGATCGGGAATTCAGGTGTTTCCGCCGTGCCCGATTCAGCCCGTATATCACAAAACGTTGGTCTGGAATACGAACCCAGCAATTACCTGTTGATGCACGCCATGGGTCCCAATGTGGCCGGTGTGATCGGTTCAGCGGTAGCTGCCGGTATCCTGTTGGGATTCTTATATTAAGAACAAATTATATACTCATTCAATACAAGAGGCGGGGCAAATGTCTCGCCTCTTTCGATATAGCAAATTCAAGTACTGAATAATATAAATGATGATATTTCATGGGATTAGAACAACTCTTACCGGCAATAGCCGGCATGACATGGCAGCATTTAGTGATGATGGGCATAGGCCTCATCCTGATTTATCTGGCCATCGCGAAAAATTATGAACCGACACTTTTGTTGCCGATGGGATTTGGTGCGATCTTAGTGAATATCCCCTTATCATCCGCACTCACACAAATCGATCCCGCCACGGGAGAAACCGTGGAAGGCGTACTGAATATTTTCTTCGATGCCGGTATTGCCACCGAGATTTTCCCCTTGCTCATATTTATCGCAATCGGGGCGATGATCGATTTTGCTCCCTTATTCCGGAATCCCTCATTACTCCTATTCGGTGCGGCAGCACAATTCGGTATTTTCATAACAATGATATTCGCCACACTGCTGGGATATGACATCCGCGAAGCCGCATCCATCGGTATTATAGGCGCCGCCGACGGACCTACCTCTATCGTGGTGGCCTCACGTTTCGCGCCCAATCTGCTGGGTCCCATCTCCGTGGCTGCTTATTCTTATATGGCACTCGTGCCCATTATCCAGCCACCGGTGATACGGTTACTGACTTCCCGTAAGGAACGGCTAATCAGGATGTCATCGGCAAGCCACAACAATAAGAAGATATCCAAAAAAGCACTTATCGCATTCCCTATTGTAATTACCGTGGCAGCAGGTATTATCGCTCCTTCTTCTCTGTCGCTGATCGGCTTCCTGATGTTTGGCAACCTGATCCGTGAATGCGGCGTATTGAATAAATTGTCTCAGTCGGCACAGAACGAACTCTCGAGCCTGGTTACCATATTGCTTGGAATCACTATCGCCAGTACAATGACAGCCGACAGGTTTATCCGCACAGACACCCTGATCATTATTGCCCTGGGACTCTTCGCCTTTATCTTCGACACTTTTGGTGGCGTGATCTTTGCGAAATTCCTGAACCTGTTCCGAAAAGAAGGCAACAAAATCAATCCGATGATTGGTGCTTGCGGCATTTCAGCATTCCCGATGTCGGCTCGCGTAATCCACCAGATGGGGCAAAAAGAAGATCCCTATAACTATCTGCTTATGCCGGCCATCAGTGCCAATGTAGGGGGACAGATAGGCTCGGTAGTGGCAGGAGGTATTATATTGACACTGGTTCCTTTACTTGCTTAAAAAACAAAGACTATGACATCAACCATACAAACAACGCTGTTCATCGCTACCATAGGGATAGTAGGAATTTTTATTTTTATGTCCTTTTTCTACCTGATTATCCTTGCGCTTGACAAATACCTTCCCTATCAGGAAGAAAAACCTGTGGAAGAATTTATTGAGGAGATATCCGAAGAAGAAGAAGAATAACTTTTTACTTCTGTTGTTTTCTAACATCCGCACCCCACATCAGTTTATCCCGGAGTGTTTCGTAAAAAGTGTGCCCTATCCGCTTCA
>ERZ778021.181-NODE-181-length-143301-cov-7.632820_pt1 | contig 143301 bp, 117 predicted proteins | sample MGYA00375751_ERZ778021 | MGnify/ENA primary metagenome ERZ778021 (study PRJEB29350, sample SAMN05389814) | bioreactor metagenome | isolation source: Thiocyanate stock bioreactor | place: South Africa: University of Cape Town | collected 2013-08-29 ... | reverse complement strand
TGTCGAGTATATTTTTGCTGGGATGTTTTCTTGCTTATATTTTCTTCACGGCAGGATCCATCAGTGCGGTGATCTTCGTATTCCTGTCAGAGATGTATCCTACAAAGATAAGGGGCCTGGCCATGTCCATTGCGGGATTTTCGCTATGGGTCGGCACCTATCTTATCGGTCAACTTACCCCGTGGATGCTTGAGAACGCCACTCCTGCCGGCACCTTCTTCCTGTTTGCCTTCATGTGTATCCCCTACATGCTGATTGTATGGAAGCTGATGCCCGAAACCGCCGGAAAATCGCTGGAAGAGATCGAACGATTCTGGTTGAAGAAGAAGTGAGTATTCAGAATATTCCAACTTTGTTGCTCTATATTTCAATTTATTTTGTAAATTTGAAGAGTTTGTCTGTAGTAAATTTGTTTTATTTTCAGCTGTTTACTACATTAATTCGCTTAGTTCTGATAATTGAAGCAAAGATAGTAAGAGCATGGCACTACCGATAAACATAGAGAAGCTGATTCATGGAAATACCGTTGAATGGGAGCGGATAGAATTTAAATCAGGTTGGAATCCTGAAGATATTATTCATACAATGTGTGCCTTTGCCAATGACTTGCATAATTGGGGAGGCGGTTACATTGTTATAGGTATTGATGAAAAGGACGGACGACCAGAACTACCACCCGTGGGATTAAATGTAAGTAGTCTCGATAAAATACAAAAAGAAGTTATCAATCTTGGTTATCAAATACAACCACATTACTTCCCGATAATGCAACCTTATGTATTACAAGGGAGACATATATTGGTTCTTTGGTGCCCTGCCGGAGATAATCGTAGTTATACGGCTCCTACAACACTTGGACAAAAAGCACAAAGACAACCATATGTGCGTGTTGGTAGTGAAAGTATCATTGCTAAAGGAGAGTTTTTATTTCAATTATTGGAACTTACAGCGCGTATTCCATTTGATGACAGAGTTAATAATCAGGCTACAATTGATGATTTTGATTTAGGGCTTATTCAAGCCTATTTGCAAGAAATAAAGAGTGATTTGTACGCAGAAAGCGTTAAAATGTCATTGACGGATTTGGCAAGAGCCATGTATATTGCCAAAGGACCCGAAGAAGATGTACGACCGGTGAATGTAGGGCTTTTGTTCTTCTCTCAAAATCCGGAAAAATTCTTTCCTCGTTCATGGATTGAATTGGTTTGGCACAAAGACGGTTCAGGACAGCGATTTGAAGAGCTTTATTTTAAGGGTTGTCTGCAAAAGCAGTTAAGAAATGCGCTAAATTTTATTCAGAATAATATCATTACAGAAAAAGTAATTAAACAGAAAGGCAAAGCGGAAGCATTGCGATTCTACAATTTCCCTTACGAAGCCATAGAGGAAGCATTGTCGAATGCGGTATATCATAAAAGTTATGAAAGACAATCGTCCATTGAAGTTCAGGTATGGGCAGATAAAATAGAGATAATAAGTTTTCCCGGGCCTATTCCACCTGTTAATGACAAAGTGTTGAAAACAAAACGCCGCATCATTGTTCGAGAATACCGCAACAGGCGTATTGGCGATTTCCTTAAAGAATTACAATTGACTGAAGGCCGCGGCACAGGTTTTCCTGCCATATATGATGCAATGGAAGCAAATGGCTCTCCTAAACCAGTATTTGAAACAGACGATAATTGTTCTTACTTTCTGTCAACTATTCCCGCTCATATTTTAGCAGACAACACTTATATACAATCAAGCGTTAGAACTGATATGGATATAACATTAAATTTTAATTCCATAGAAGATATAATTCGTTTTGCAAATGAAAGTAATAACAAAGATCGAGTCAAAGTTACTAACGATATTACTAACGATATTACTAACGATATTACTAGTCAGATAAATGATATAATCAATGGAGAAGTTCATACCCAAGTGCGAGAGATGTTGATACTTTTACAAAGAAAGGTGTCGCGTGCTGAACTTTTTAGAAAGATGAAATTAACAAATCAATCTTTTAATCGCAAAAAATATTTGGATCCATTATTATCATTAGGGTGGGTAGAAAAGGAATATCCTGATAAGCAAAGTACAAAGCAAACATATAAGATTACAGAGTCAGGTAAACGAATTCTATTATTGCTAAATAACCCGTAAACAAAATATTTTTGCATTTATCACTTTTTCGCTAAATTTTCCTGTTCAAACTCCAGTAATTTTTTCTTACGCCAGATACCGCCGCCGTAGCCTGTCAGCGTGCCGTCTGCACCGATAACCCGGTGACAAGGCAGAATAATGGAGATTTTATTTTTCCCGTTGGCGTTGGCAACGGCTCTCACCGCAGAGGGTTTACCCAGCAGCTCGGCTTGCTTTGCATAGTTTGTAGTACATCCGTACGGTATTTTTAATAAACTTAACCATACTTGTTTTTGAAATTCCGTACCCGCCAAATCCAAAGGAATATCAAATTCCCGTCGTTCTCCCTCGAAATATTCTCCCAATTGACTTCTAAGCGTGTCGAAATGAGGATTATTCCCCTGTACAAGCGGAGCCTTAAATAGGCTAATCAACTGTTTATATTCCAAATCAATCAATTTATAATCGGAAAATTCGAGCATACAGATACCTTTATCGGTTGCACCCGCCACCATCAACCCCAAATCTGTTTCGATATGGGTGATATTGACAATGCGCTTGTCTCTGCTATTCTGTAGAGACGAACCGATAATATTTTTGAACATGCTGTTGAAGCCGCTCAGCGAATCGTAGCCTGAATCAAACGCGACATCCGTCACACTTTGGTTCGACTGAAAATGTTGGAAAGCATTGTTCGCCCGGTACATTCGTTGATAGGCATGAAATGTTTGTTTGTAGTTTTTCAGAAACCACCGGCGGACCTGATTGGGCTCCAAGCCCATATTTCCCAAGTCAGTATCTTTCAACTTGATCGTTGGATTGTCTTCCATGTACTTTAGCAACTGCTTGATCTCCTGAGGCGGATCGCCTATTTTTTCTAACGGTTTGCATATCTTGCACGGTCTGTAACCATTTGCCATTGCCTCGCCGGGAGAGAGGTAAAACTCCACATTTTCCCTTTTAGGTTTTGTGGGACAAGTCGGACGGCAAAATATACCTGTTGTCTTTACCGCAACCACGAATACCCCTTCAAAAGAAGGATCCCGTTCCATAAACGCCTTATAAAATATCTCTTTCTCCATATTGGAAATATATAGTCGTATTTATTCAGAAATAAATTTCCGTATTGATTTCACGACAAAGGTAACACTATATTCCGGCTAAGTGCAACCGAAAAATTGACAGTCTCTTTTGTTGGTTTAATTCAAGGCATTCACATCATTGTCACACTCTCTCCCGGGTGATCTCTTCTACAATTTCGGGATTGACCAGGGTGGTGATATCTCCGAAGTCGGATTGTTCCCCTTCGGCAATCTTGCGGAGGATACGCCGCATGATCTTCCCGGAACGGGTCTTTGGCAACCCTGTCACAAATTGTATCTTGTCCAATTTGGCAATGGCACCGATCTGATCGGAGATCAGTTGGTTGATTTCTTTCTCAAGGTTCTGACGGTCACGCCATAAACCGGTTTCTTTGAGTACCACAAATCCATATAACGCGTTCCCCTTGATATCATGCGGATACCCCACAATAGCGCTTTCGGCTACCGTCTGGTGCTCGTTGATCACATCTTCAATCGGCGCAGTTCCCAAGTTGTGCCCTGAGACAATAATCACATCATCTACCCGTCCGGTAATGCGGTAATAGCCGACTTCATCACGCAGCGCGCCATCCCCGGAGAAATATTTACCGGGAAATGTTGTAAAGTAAGTATCTATAAAACGTTGATGGTCTCCCCAGATCGTCCTTGCTATGCCCGGCCAAGGGTATTCAATACAAAGGTTTCCGATCTGTTGGTTACCTTCGATTTCATTCCGCAGTTCATCCATCAATACCGGTTTGATCCCGGGAAGGGGCAATGAGGCGTAAGTGGGCTTGGTCGGCGTGACAAAGGGTATGGCCGATATCACGATACCGCCGGTCTCGGTCTGCCACCAGGTATCTACTAAGGGGCACCGTTTGTTCCCTACATGATCGTTATACCAATGCCATGCCTCCTCGTTGATAGGTTCTCCGACCGAGCCGATCACCTTAAGAGAATCGAGACGATAATCCCGTATATATTCAATCTTTTCTTTGGCCAGGGAACGAATCGCGGTGGGCGCCGTATAGAACTGATTCACCTGATGCTTTTGGATCACTTCCCAGAAACGGCTATGGGTAGGATAAGAAGGAATTCCTTCAAAGATAACGGTAGTTGCGCCATTGAGCAACGGGCCATAAATGGTATAAGAGTGCCCGGTAATCCAACCGATGTCAGCCGTACACCAATAGACATCGCCCGGCATATAATTAAATACATTTTTAAAAGTATATGCCGTATAGACCATATATCCCGCTGTGGTATGAAGCATTCCTTTCGGTTTCCCAGTCGAGCCGGAAGTATAGAGAATAAAGAGGGGATCTTCCGCATCCATCACCTCCGCCTTACTGGTAGCGGGTGCTTCATCCAGAAGGGGTTGCAGCCAGATATCACGGCCTTCTTTCATATTGATCTTCTGGCCGGTGCGCTTTACGACCATTACTTTTTCTATAGAAGGGGACTTTACAAGGGCTTCATCCACGATATGTTTCAGATCGATAGTTTTGGTTCCGCGGAAGCCACCATCCGCCGTAATGACAAGTTTGCAGGTACAATCGTTAATACGTGTAGCCAGTGCGTTAGAAGAGAATCCGGCAAACACTACTGAGTGGATCGCTCCGATACGTGCACAGGCCAGCACACTGAAAGCCAGTTCAGGGATCATAGGCAGATAAATACAGATCCTGTCGCCTTTCTGAATTCCCTGTTCACGAAGTACATTGGCCATTTTGGATACCTCGGCGTAAAGCTGGTTATAGGTATAATAACGGGTAGGTTCATCAGGATTGTTCGGTTCAAAGATAATGGCATTCTCGTCTCCCCTGTTCGCCAGATGCCGGTCGATACAATTTTTGGTGATATTGAGCTTGGCATTCCTGAACCAGGTGAATTCTGCCTTCTCCATATCAAATTCCACCACCTTATCCCATTTACGGTACCAGGTGAAATTATTCTCGGCTATTTTCGCCCAGAATTTTTTGGGCTTGCGGATTGATTTGCGGTAAACCTTAAAATATTGCTCTAAGGATTTGATTGAATAACTACTCATCGTAAGCTGGATTTTTAACAGCTGCAAATAACTAAAAAAAATCCATCTACATTTTCATTCTATTATATTTTTACCCCTTTTATCTCTAATTTAATATTATTTAAGCATATATCTGCTTTTATTGATGAGAATATGGGTCTAAAAAGGTCACTTTTTTAGCAGATTCCTAAAATTATCTATACGATGAAAAGTCAGAAAATTAGCATCGTGATTATTATTTGCCCCTTCGTAGTCATCATCGTATGCCGTTCGGGAAAGAAAGATGATATCATCCCCCTCGAACAGCCAATCGACATATTGAAATCCATGTTTCTCCACATCGGGATGATCAAGAACTACCTGATGAACCGTCCATTCCCTCAAATCAGAAGAACTGCACAACGCTTGTTTATTCCTTACTCCGGCCGGATGCCTCTCTTTATATTCAGGAGAAATATAGTTAGTCAACATCCAATATCTTTTCGATCTTTCGTCATAACGGATGGTGAATTTTTTACTTCCACCCGGAAGCTGAATAAAATCCCTGTCCGGGTCAAAGGAAGCGGTCTTGCCATCCTGAGAGATCCTTACTACGGCTGCTTGCTCCTCAATACCCGCGGGAATATCCACACGCAATATATCCACTACATTGCCATCGGGATCTACCACTGCATTTCCTTCCAGCCAGGCCCTGAATTTACCGTCAAGATAAGTGGAGCCGAAAGGAAGATAATTGGTTTTCTGCCAACTTTCAGCATCTAAAAGATTGGCGTCGATTGGTGCCGAGACAACCATGGCGCTATATCGTTTTCCCCATTCGGATGTGGGTGCCGTGGCATATTCAACCGCTCTCCAGATACGACCATTCTGGTAAACCATGGGCATTGGGGCGGTATGGTATTCACCTTCCAGAATCAAGCCATTGGATTTCAGGTAGGGTATTGTCCATGTATATCCATCATCATCCGATTTGCGGATGATCAGGTTTCCATGATGTTTGTTTGTTCCCATCAAATATAAACTACCGCGATGAAAGAAGAGATTAGACCAGAACTGCCCGTCAATTTGAGTTATCTTTTCCCATGTCATTCCTTTGTCTTTCGATTGAAAAACGAGCGTCTGTGCAGAGCGAAACTCCGAAGAGCGGGGGCCGAACTCATCGTGCGTAGCGATATAAGTGCCGTTGGGGAGGACGCACAAACTCGGCGAACCGATGTAACGTCCTGTTTCCTTCCCAATATGATTGACCACAACACCCGGCGGTTTAGCGGTTTCCTGTGCCAAAGCCGGGAGAGCAACCGACAATACTAAAATCAAACCATTTATTTTAGCTTTCATCGTCCAATCCAATTTTATTCATTACAAAGATATCTTATATTGTCCATTTATCAGCATGATTCCATACCAAACCGTTCCATCATCTCTATACACATGCGCCCATTGTGGTAAGGGCATTTCCAGAACCCCGCCTTGTCATCTTTCCGGTTGATGCTCCCATCGGGAAGGCGGCTCCAGTACCATTCTCCATCCTTTTTATCCACAATGTGATTCCGGATATAGTTCCATGCTCCAGAAGCTTTCTCCTTACAGCGGATATCCCCTGAGTTTTCGTACGCATACATATATCCGACCACCGCTTCCGCCTGTACCCACCAATGACGCTCGCTATCCGTATGTTCCCCTGTCCGATCGTACAACATACTGCCATCCGTATTCAATCCTTCGGAGGCTGCGTCTGCGATTTTCAAGGAGATATTCTTAACTCTTTCCAGCAATTCCTTGTCTCCCAATACTTCTGCTGCTTCAAATAATAACCAGGATGCCTCGATATCGTGTCCGTAAGAGATGGCTGAGGACCTCACGTTCCACTCCTCATCGAAGAACAAATTCAGATGGTTTGATTCGCAGTCGAGTATTTTCGTGATAAAGATATCTATCAAACGGCGTTGTGCTATTTTCAACTCTTTATCCCTCCATATCCTGAGCAGGTTGGTATAAGGTTCCAACACATGCAGATGGGTATTCATCGTCTTTTTTTCATTCGCATCCTTCTCACTCAGGCGCATATCTTCTATGGGTTGCCAATCCCGGGTATATGCCTCAAGGTACCCTTCCAACCTGTTATCACGGCATTTTTCTATCAGCCGAAAAAAATCTTTTGCCAGCTCCAATGCCTGCGGATTTCCCGTCGCCCGGTAAAACTCGGAAAAACCATACAGCATAAATCCCTGCACATAGGTCTGCTTTTTCCTGTTCACCGGGTTTCCCTTATAATCCAGTTCCCAATAAACACCACCACATTCCTTGTCGATGAAATAATCGACAATATAGTCGAATGCCCTTTGCGCAATCGCCAGATACTGCGCATCTTTCAATAGCCGGTAGGCTGCAGAGAAGGTCCACAGTATGCGGGCATTGAGGATAGCCCCTTTGTTCGCTTCGGGATGTAAGTGATCCGTTCCGTCAATTTGTCCATAAAAGCCCCCATAGTAGTTATCCTGCATCTTGTCAATCCAGAACGGCAATATATTTTCTGTCAGTTCTTCCTTAAAACCGTTCATGGTTGATGCCTCCTTTTTTCCAGCTCATTCGTAATGGTTTTTAACCCCTTTTCGGTCAAAGGATAAAAGTAGATGAATATCACCGAGAGGAGAGCGCCCACAGCCGGAAAAATACTCATGAACATCTTGATCCCGTTGATGGTTTCTGTATTTTGCACCTGATTGGCTTCAAATCCGAAGTAAGCCAGCAGCCAGCCCGTCAAGGCCGTACCGATGGCCCATCCCAGTTTCTGGCTCATCGAAGACGAACTGAATATCAGTCCGGTGGCACGGTTACCTGTTTTATACTCAGAGTAATCGGCACAATCGGCATACATCGACCACAATAACGGGAAGATGCTCCCCGCACAGATACTGATCAAAGCCTGAAGGATAAATATCAAAGCGAGGCTATGACTGCCCAGTCCGTAGAAAATAATACTGAGCACCATAGCGATTGCCATCGCCCCCATATAGGTCTGCCGTTTACCTATCCGATTGCTCACCGGCGCGGCAAGGATAACGCCAATCAGGTTGGTGGCCTGTCCCAGTGCAAGGTACAATCCGCTAAGGACAAAGGGGATATTCAAGAGTTTCACTGTACCGAATATATCCTCTTCCACATAATACTTGAAGTAATAGATGGTCGCGCCGTCGCGGATGGAATTGAAAATAAGGGCTGAAATCCCGGCTCCCAGCAGTATCCACCACGGCCTGTTCCGGAGAAGATCCCTCAGGTCGTCTTTCAACGGGGCCTGTTTCTCCCGGATGGGCTTCACCCGCTCCTTCGTAAATGCAAAGCAGAGCAGGAACAGGATGGCACAGGCAATGGCGATCACTATCACCGCCATGAACCATCCGTGCTGCTGGGCTTCAACCTCTTTGCTGTGACCGCTGAAATAATTAACCATCGGCATGAACAGGAGCAACGTCACAAAACTACCGATGTAAGCAAAGGCCATCCGGAAGGTAGAGAGCACATTCCTGTCCTTCGGATCGGGACTCATCACGCCCAGCAGGGATGCATAAGGAACATTGATGGCCGAGTAGACAATCATCATCAACGAATAGGTGACATAGGCATAGATCACCTTGTCGGCGGAAGAGAAGGCCGGCGTGAAAAAGGTAAATACCCCGATCACCGCGAACGGAATGGCCAAAAACAGCAGGTAGGGCCTGAATTTACCCCACCGGGTCTCGGTGCGGTCCGCTATCACCCCGACCACCGGATCGAAAAACGAATCCCATACCCGTGTGATCAGGAACATCGTTCCCACTGCCGCGGCTTCCATCCCGAACACGTCGGTATAGAAAAACAGGAGGTACATCCCGAATAATTTCCAGAACATCGACGATGCCGCATCGCCAAATCCGTATCCTATCTTCTCTTTGAGTGTTATCATTTCCCTTATTTCGATTTATTTAAAAACTGCAGGTTTTTGTCGATTTGTGCATACAACGTCTGTACCGACGCAAAGGAGAACAAGCCATCTTCGGGCGTTCGGAGGCAATAATCAACCAGCCGGTCCACGGTGGATGTGGCTACGTGCATCCGTGTATCGCACGAAGCATAATAGATAAATACCGTCCCGTCGTCATCGGCGATCCACCCATTACTGAACAGGACGTTCGACACGTCCCCCACACGCTCTTCACCCTCGGGCGCCATGAAATAGCCGCCCGGAGAAGCAATCAATACCGAAGGGTCTTCCAACGAAGTCATATACAAATATAATACATATCTCAGCCCCGCGGCACATGCCCTTACGCCATGTGCCAGATGAAGCCATCCTTTCGGTGTTTTAATGGGTGCCGGTCCTTCCCCGTTCTTCAACTCTTTAATCGTATGATAAAAGCGCCGGTCGACAATTTTTTCTTCGGTAATCACTGCCTTTGTCATATCATCCACCAACGCCCATCCGATACCCAATCCGCTGCCGGCATTGATAAAGCCATCCTGGGGACGGGTGTATAATGCATATTTGCCGTCCACAAATTCGGGATGAAGCACCACATTGCGCTGCTGGCTTTTCGACTCCACATCGGGCAACCGTTCCCAATTCACCATATCTTTCGTGCGCACCACCCCTGCCGCTGCTTTCGCTTTCGACAGGTCGCCCGGCTCGGCCGTATCATCGAACCGTTCCACGCAGAATAACCCGTAAATCCATCCATCCTCGTGATGTGTCAGCCTCATATCATATACATTGGTGGCAGGATCATCATTCTCGGGAATTAATACAGGATAGTCCCAAAAACGGAAATTATCAATGCCGTTGGGACTTTCGGCGATGGCAAAAAATGATTTCCGGTCGACGCCTTCCACACGAGCCATAAGCAGGTATTTCCCATTCCATTTGATGGCACCGGCATTCATCACCCCGTTCATCCCGATACGTTCCATCAGGAAAGGGTTTGTCTCCGGATCCAGGTCATACCGCCAAAGGGGAGGGGTATGGGCCGCCGTGAGTGCCGGATTCTTATATCGCTCGAACCAACCGTTGCTATCCTGTAACGGTTCGTTTTTCAATATAACCAGTTTCTCGTAAGCAGCCGCTATCACCGCCCAACGTTTTGTATAAAGATCGTCCATTTCTTATTTCTAACTTCTTATTTACAACTTCCCCATTATTACTTCAGATCAGGCATCTGATCCCGGGTAATCACTCTTTCGTCGCCCAACAACCCCGACAGATAGGAGGCTCCGTTGTGGTTGTCCGAGCGGGTATAATCACCGTTCCATGGCATAAACCACGACCAGATATCACCATTCTCGAACATAGCATCTACCATAGGAATGGAACCACATTCACTGAGTGCCAGTATCTTTTTCCCGGTGTATATCTCTTTCACCTTGTCGAAGTTCACATATTGCGAACCGTGTTGCTTTTCTCCGGGATAGATATCCATACCGATGATATCCACGTATTCATCTCCCGGGTACCAGTCAAGTGCATTATCTGCTGCATCGCTGGTCCATACCCAGATCAGGTTATTCAACCCATAATGCTCCGTGAGCCTGCTGAACATCAATTTCCATAATACTTTACATGGCGCTGCACCTTTCGCACCCCACCAGAACCATCCGCCGGAGGCTTCATGCAGCGGACGCCACAGGATGGGAATATTGGCATCCTTAAACTGTCTCAAATAAAGAGCTACCGCATCGATATCCTCTACCATGGCCTTATATTCGTCAGAATTGCTGTCACTGATTTTGGATATGTCGAACGATGTCTTTTCAGTATAGAATTCATTGGACTGTTTCAATGGATCCCTCCAGTGCCACATGATGGAAACGATTCCGTTGTTCTCCCACCAGTTTTGCACGTTGACAGCCATCTGGGTATAACTACCCAGCCCTCCGGTAGTGGTGTAATTGATCAGGTCGAAGCCTGCCAACGCCGGCCATTTACCCGTATTATCGAACATCCATTGGGCTTCTTCGATGCCCGTACTATAATTGGCCATCGCACCGGAGATTACTTTTTGTCCAAAATTATCTTTCAGGAAACCATAAAGCTTCACTACCTCGTCGGATGGATTATCCGTAACAAGTTTTTCAGTAATGTTGAATGGGGTATCCTCTGAGGCTTCGATAATTTCAATATAATCTACGAAAATCCATCCCCAGTCTTTACGAATCGCAATCGTATTTTCTCCTGCATTGAGGTTTATTTTATTGACAGATACTGTTTGCCATTCTTCACTTCCGCCAAAATGAATCTTGGATATCTGTTTCCCGTTCACTTCAAGGTTGTTTTCTTTGGATCCTTCCTTCGCTGCATAACCGATATTTATTCTGTATTTCCCAGCTTCGGACATCACCACCTTGAATAATATATCTCCATTTTTCATGTCAACGTACCCACTCCCGGAAAAACCGGCAAAATTGCTCGCTTTTTCAGCACCCCCGCTGAGGGTTGCCTCTTCCGCCTCATATCGTTTATTGTTGGAAGGAGTCGAAAATGAAAAAGCAGCTGCCGGTGCACCTACACCCGACAAATTGGTAACAGCTCCTTCGGCAACAGAAATCTGGTAGGTTTTGAAATTTTTTTCTATGTCGATGCTGAATATCAGTTTGCGTTCCGTTACCGTCACCTCCGCTTGCTGGCCGTTTACGGTAATCCCGCTGTTATCGGCAATCTTTATTCCGGTATTGTATACCATACTGACTTCCGCGCCAGACAATACATTTTCGGCTTTATCTTTCGGTGTGGAGTAAAGGAACTTGGGCGCCCTTTCCGGGGCTTCCACTTCCGGCTCTTTATTATCGCATCCTCCTGCCACAAGCAAGAGCGCAGGCATCAATACTAAAAAGATCTTCTTCATGTTGTCCTATATTAAGTTTTTATTTCTTTGCCAGCACCTTAATCTCCCAGATGGAGATATGGGCCGACTTGGCTTCTGCCCTTTTTACATTCACCCGGATATAGCGGGCTGTCGCCTCTTTTTCCGAGATCCTTGTCTGGTAAGCCTTTTTGGCTTGTTTGGTGTAATCAGCGTAAGTCGACCATTCATCATTGTCGTCCGAATACTCTATCTTATAGAGGTAATACTTGTCGAAGTACTCGAAATCGACCTGTATTTTGCTGATTTTTTCCCGTTTGCCCAGATCTATTGTGATCCATTTGTCTTCTCCCAGTTCTGCCTCCCAACGGGAATCATTGCGCCCATCCACTGCCATCGTCGGTGGGAAGTCGGTTGTCAACGAGTTGGTAGTGACGGTTTTATTCAGTGCAATATTTTTGAATTCCGATTGATCGAGTCCCAATGAGCTGAGATCGTCCAAGGGTTCTACCCTTGTGATTGCACCTTCATTGTCGAAGAACAGTTCGGCCACGCAGGAAAAACGACTATTACAGGAAGGATAGTTGTGTTGATTTTGCCGATGATAAAACATAAACCAGCGCCCGTTCACTTCGATGGCAGATGTATGTCCCGGTCCGAAGATTTCCTTGGAAGGGTCTGTTTCCAATATCGGTTTTTGGGCCAGTTCCCGATATATTTTGCCCGGTTCGTCGGCTATGGCGTACCGAACGTTGTAGGTCTCGAGCCAGCAATGTCCACCCGCCCACATCATGTAATACTTCTCGTCCTTATAAAAGATATAGGGTCCTTCGGTAAAATCGGTCAGTTCCCCTTCGATGGGATCGGTACTCATCACCTTACGCATATAGGTAGGCGAATTCACATCGTTGTCGAACACCAGTAGGTTTTTCCATGAACCGATCCCCATGATTTTTTTGCTTTCCGGGTCCTGAAAGAGTTCCACATCGAAATCCCTTATCTGGAATGTTTCCTTCCACGGTCCCAGCGGAGAGTCGGCCTCCATCATATAGGCAAGGTAATCCACCCCCTGCTGGTGCACCATATAATATTTTCCGTTGGCACCCTTTACCATGCTCGGCGCCCAAAAGAAGCGGTCGTTGATATGGAGGTATTCGATATCCCAATTGACCAGGTCATCCGAAACCCAGATGAACGGCTCTCCATTATGTTCCTCATAGCCGTCGGATGTGATGGAGAGATAATACTTGCCATCCATATAACGGATGCTCGGATCGGCGAAATAGCCCGGGATAACGGGATTCTGCGCCTGCAGGGAAAAGGTCGCAAGCAGGGCAGTCACCAAAAAAAGTTTTTTCATTGTACAATAATTGATCATAGCTGTTTATTAATGTTGGTACATATCCGGCAATTCCGTTTCGAAAAGGATGTCCATTCTGTTTTTGAATTGAATGAAATCGTTTTCCGAAGGATGTCCGGGATAAGGGGCATAAAAATGTCCCGGGATATCGAAGGCGTTGCGCCATACCAACACGTAAACCGGCTTATTCGGCTCGATCGCCTTGTACAATACCCGATTGAACCAATCGGCAATTGGGATTCCCTCAGCCCCCGTCTCACTGAAGATATAAGGCTTACCGTTCCGTTGCGGTGAATCATGCAGCATCGCCAATATTCTCTGTACATTGGCAATATATTCCTGCGTTTTGGCCTCACCATCACGATGGTAGAAATCCAGGCCCAGTATATCTACATACGCATCACCTGGGTAACGGTCGAAATAAGCCTGCTCATCCACCACGAAATCGGGTGAATAGACATAAAGGATATTATGTAATTGTTTCGTATCACGCAGATAGTCCACGGTAAAGTGCCACAAAGCAATATAATCTTCTTTCGTGCACAATGTTTCACCCCACCAGAACCAACTGCCCGTGTGCTCGTGGTAAGGGCGGAAAAGTACGGGGACGGCTGTACCTTCTTCCGTTCTCAGTGAACCGATAAAACCGGCCAGGTTGTCGAGCCATTGCATGAAGAGCCCATGTTTCTCTCCACCCGGAAGAATGGAGCGTACCACTCCCTCGGACGAGACGTCCCATGCCGACCCACCGGTAAAGGGGTTCTGCAGGTGCCACCCCAACGTGTTCACTCCTCCTCTTTCGAACGATTGGATGATCTGCTCCCGCATTTGAGAGAACGGAACCCTGTCGATATTCAGTTCGCTGCCGGTCTCGATATGTCCCATATCCCAACCATATACGGCGGGATAGTCACCGGTTACTTTTCTCACATCCGACTGCCCGCTATCATCCATCCAACCAATACCGTAGGATGTATCGTCCTGATGGCCGAACATCACGCTTCTGCCTTGCATTTCTACCATATTTGCATAAAGCGCCCTGGTTTCTTTCGTCGCATTCCTATCCACCATTTCCAGTTGTTGATCCGGCTGATAACCGGTACAGGCGTAAGCCGCAAGGACAAATAAACAGAGTTGTACTACTCGTTTCATTCAAAAAAATTAGAAGAGGGCGGTGCCTTTTTTCGGGAAGCACCACCTTCTATTGGTAAAATATTACTCTTTCGTCGCATCCAGCGGAACCGAAGTAAAGATAAAATAATCCATATTCAGTTTCGCGTTGACACCGCTCGCGATATTTCCACCTCTGGCGTACACACTGAAGTTGAACGGTTGCGAAAGGTTGAAGCTCGCCGCTGATCCGCCCCATACATCCCAGGCAGTGATATCGAAGAGCATCGAACGCCATTCCCATTTGCTGTTGGTAGGTGCGAATTTATAATTATCACCGTAAGATGAGTCAAGCTTCTGATTAGCCAGCTTATTGTCGCCTTGTAGAATCTGGAATCCGGCATACCCTTCGGTATCGCCGGTATTTACCAGAAAGTTCAGGTAAATCGCGTTGCCATATTTGCCCGGGTCGAGACCTTCCACATCCAGGCTCATGATATTCCCTAACCATGCCCAAGCGTCACTACCTACCGTATAATTATAAGTTACGTATTTCTCTCCCTGATGGTAACCCGTCAGACCGGTTCCGCCATTGAAAGTAACAGGCAAATCTCCTCCTGCAGGTGCTTCAGCATCCCAGATAAGGGTAGGGTTCAATGGACCGTCGGTAATCATTACTTGGTCGATCATGATCTCGAACGGCTCTGAAGATCCTACATTGCCACCCCTGAACCAGAGGTCTATCTTGTCCACCTGGCCTTTGATATTCGACCAACCCATTGCTTCCAGGTCATAAGATCTCCATTCCCAGCCATTGGTGGTGATCTTGTAGTTATCGGTATATTCTCCTCCCTGTCCGGTGAAATGTTTATCGGATTCTGACCCACCGATGGTGATAGCAGGATTCATATACCCGCTCTTTCCATTTGTATTGACCAGGAAAGTAATATGCGGACTAGTGAATGTTGTTAAATTGAATCCGTTTCCACTGTTGTTATTCGTCAGTTTGATATAACAACCATCCCATCCGTTTCCTGCATCCGATTTTATCTGGAATGCTTTTCCGAAGAAACCGTTATCAACCACACCTCCTGTATAAGGAGTACCTCCCCATCCGTCAGCGGTAGCCGGGGCAGTCTCAAAGTCCCAAAGAAGAATGGTTTGTTGTGGGGTATAAGTGGTCTTCGGTTCTACCACACTGATCACCGGAGAGGTCAACGTTTGCCCTGTCTTGGTAACGGCAATCAGGCTTCCGCTTTCAGGCAATGTCAATCCGGCAGTGTCATAAGTGGCAGAGTTGTCCGATCCTGCAGCTTTAGAAAGTGTCACACTTTCAAATTTCAGGGATTGAATCATATCCATATTCTCCCCAGTAATCGTCACCGTCTTTCCCCGCTCTATTTCCACGGGCCACTGATTGATAACCACATCCAGGTATTGAGGGGTAAAAACCTCTTTGGAGATATTCTCCCTTTTATACTTGTTCGCCACCGTAATATTGGCCACTTCAGCCATACGGGGCACCCGGATCACAAGGATTTCCTTATCCTGGTTGACGATGGTCGCAGACGCATTTCCGATAAACACGGAGGTGACGAATTGCATATTCTCACCGTACAGGGTAATTTCATTTCCTACCCGTTCGGTTTTCGGATTAAAATCGACAATTTCCGATACCGGCAGGTTGATATCATAGTTTTTCGAAAACTCGTCTTCGGTACAACCGGCCAACAAAGAGACCAGTACGATACCATAGAGCAATTTTATATAGTTTTTCATTTGCATATCTTTCATTGTTTATGATTAATAGTTCGGGTTCTGCTCAAGACCCCAGTTCTGGACCTCATCAAGTGGTATCGGCAAAACAGGGATGACAGTATTGTCTTTGCCGGTGAATGCATGATTCCTGATCCGGTTGGCAATACCTTCATGCCGTACCTCCACATCGGTACGTCCTTCATTACCGATCAAATCGGTATCTTTCGCTTTGGAGACCGTATCGACCAGTTTTCCAGTACGTACCAAATCCCACATACGGTTTGATTCCATCGCCAGTTCCAGGCGGCGTTCATGCAAGATGGCATCCAATAACGCCGTTCCGGACACATTTACATTGGGTACGTCGGGTGTAGTTACAGGCATTGTATATCCGTCGGGACTACCACTTACGTATCCTTTGCAATAGGAACTGTTACGAGCCCTTTCCCTGACCATATTCAGATATTGGCGGGCTTCGACTTCCTTTCCGGTATGATAGGCAGCCTCTGCATGGATCAGCAACACATCGGCATAACGCATGATCAGGATATTTTTATTGGCAGCCTTATCCAACGACGGTTTAAAGGGTAGTGCCGCTTTCCGGTTCAGGTAATTGCTACCCTGCTCTGTGCGGTTAAATTTCATTTGTACGCCGTACAAAATTTCATTATTGAACCCAATACCATATACTGTACTCGAAAGACGGGGATCCGAAGGGTTGAATGCATCTACCAGATTCTGTGTGGGGTTATGGAATCCCCAACCTGTATTGGCTCCCGTATTCGACTCCCGATTTCCCTGGAACAACGGATAGGCATTTCCTACCGATGCAGGAGCATCGCTTGCTGTTCCGTCTGCCGCCTGTATCTCGAAGATCGATTCGGAGCTGTTTTTGTTCTCATACTCGAATAATAAAGCGAAATTGGGTACCAAACTGTACTCACCGGAATTGATGATCGCCAAGGTAAGATTATATACATCGTTCCAGGTATGTTCACATTCGGCGTCGACACCAATCTGGTACATCAACGATTTAGCAAGGAATGCCCGTGCAGCCCCTTTCGTGGCACGTCCCATGTCAGCGGCAGGATAGGTACTTCTTTCCGGCAACAACTCAATCGACTGCCGCAAATCGGCATTGATAAATTCGAAAGTCTCATGGAGCGTTGCCCGGACTGTCTTCCCGAAATCGGACGGATTCAACGGAGCAGAGAATAAGGGTACTCCTCCAAAGTGGCGTAGCAGATAGATATAATGGTATGCCCTCAGGAAATAGCTTTCTCCCAATAGTCGGTTTTTTAAATTTTCAGGAATAGTCGCATCGGGTAAATTCTTGATAGCATAATTGCTGCGCGATACTCCCCAAAAACCATGGATCCAGAAAGCGGTAGCAAGGGAACTCCCCTGCTGGAGCCTATAATCCTCCAAATCGATAAGTTGCGGCATATCGGGTAGATTACTTCCCTTTACCGCATCATCGGTAGCAATACTTGCCAACATGAAATCATAATGGTGATCCATCCAGTCTCCGTCGGGACCGCGCCCTTCAGTTTGCGAAAGAATGTCGTAAATACCGTTGATGACCTTGATCGCATTCTCTTCGGTATTCATATAGTTACCGCTGTTTTCCTGTCCCTGTGGTGTAAGATCGAGAAAATCACTACAGGAAGTCAGCAGCAAACCGGTTAATAAGAATAAGGAAAATATCTTCTTCATTTTTATGTAATATTTAACAAATGATTAAAAAGTAAGATTCAACCCTACGGTAAATATTCGTGGCGTTGGATAGCTTGCCATATCCACACCTGCATTCAGCGGATTACCCCACAGGTCGCCCATTTCGGGATTGAATCCTGAATATTTCGTAAAAGTAAGCAGATTATCGGCCGACACATAAATACGAGCCCTATTCAAGAATGCTTTTTGTGAAATATGACCCGGTAATGTATAACCCAATTGAATGGTTTTCAATCGTAAATATGAGCCATCTTTTACATATCGATCAGAGAAACGGTCGTTTTGATTAGGATCCCCTGTATGCACACGGGGAAGGTCGGAGTCGGCATTTTCCGGTGTCCACCGGTTCATCATCGCCTTCGAATTGCTCCACTCGCGCATGTTCGTACTGTACATTACGGAATACATATAATTGGCTATCTTATTACCTTGCGAACCCTGAAAAAAAGCATTCAGATCGAATCCCTTATAGGCTGCTGCCAAAGTAAATCCATAAGTGAAATCGGGATGGGGTGTGCCCAAATGTACCCGGTCCTCGTCATTAATGACTCCATCATCGTTCTGGTCGACGAAAATAACATCTCCCAGTTCGGCATTGGGTTGTATTACCTTTCCTTGACTATTGACATGACCACTCAATTGCTCTGTGGTCTTAAAAATCCCGGCAGTCTGCAAACCGAAAAAAGAAGCGATTTCTCTTCCTTCTTCGGTCTTACTGTACTGTCCATAGAGCGGTTCGCCACCACCCAAAGATATCACCTTATTCTTGATGAACGAGATATTGAAACCCGCAGTCAAAGAAAACTCTTTTCCAATCATGGTATCGTAATTCAGATGGAATTCCAATCCGCTGTTGCGCACGGAGCCGGCGTTGGTCTTTGGTCTTGACATTCCGGCATAAATCGGTATGGGGGTATCGAGGATCATATCGTTGGTATTGCGGATAAAATAATCTATATTTCCGAATAATCCGCCATTAAACAAACCATAATCGAGTCCCACGTTATATGATTCCGCAGTCTCCCACGATAATTCTTCATTCGCCAGTTTTCGCTGGATGGCTCCATCCACCTGGGAGCCGCCAAATACAGCCGTATAGCCGGTATTCATCAGCGACAGGTAGTCAAAATCCCCGGCGCTGGCCTGGTTACCCACATGTCCCCAACCGGCACGCAGTTTCAGTTGTGAAAGTGGAGAATTATGTTTCAGGTCTTCCATAAAATCCTCTTCCATGATATTCCATCCCAGGGAGAAAGAAGGAAAGTATCCCCATCTTTTCATGAACTTCGAGCTTCCGTCTGCACGATACGTCCCTGTGAAGAGGTATTTTCCGTCGAAAGTATAATTCAACCTGAAGAATCCGGACAACAATGTGTTATGTCCGGCACCACCCGATGCTTCCAGATTCTCCTTGTTGGACGACATACCGATATACCGCAGATCAGCATCTTCCGGCACGTCATATACCTTGGCAAAGAGATTGCTGGATTTCGACTTTTGGGCTTCCATACCCAATGTTGCATTAATACTATGTTTACCAAAAGTATTCACATAACTGAAATAATTATTGGTGTTCCAATAGACATTCTCGCTTCTGTTTTCGGTGAGGCTGCTCCTATCCCTTTGCTGATCGGCAGTAATATAATATTTAGGATAATAGTTGCGGGATTTGCCGAAAGCGAAGTGCTGCCCATATTGTGCTCTGAAAGACAACCCCTTGACGAATATATCGTTGATCTGCAGGAAGGCATTGGCGATGTAACGGTCTTCGGAATTCTTCCGGAATTTGTTTTCATAAGCCGATTGTGCCGGATTTCTTCCATAAGAGAAATAGATTTCACCAAACTGGTTCGTATATGAATCCCATGCCGCGGAAATCGGATCCGCTTTCAGTGACTGGGTAAGGGATCCTGAATAGAAATCGCCATCGTTACCCGATTTCTCATAAGTAGTATAAGAAGCATTGATTCCTATATTTACATTTTCGAACAATTTATATTCGTTATGGAGATGGAACATGAATTTATCGAGATAGGTATTTTTGATAATCCCCTCTTCCTTTGAATAAGTGGTACCGATATCATATTTATTCCGCTCCGAACCGCCCGATACATTGATATTATAATTCTGTGTATTTCCGGTACGCATGATCTCATCTTGCCAATTGGTGCCTACACTTTTATTGGCGATAGCATAATCTAAAATGGACTGCATCTGCAGTGACGGCGTTTGGTTGGCATTTTTGTAGGCTTCCAGTTTCAGCTCTGCATATTCGGCTGCATTCAACATATCCAACCGTTTGACAGTTTCAGTGGTTCCCCCAAAAATATTCACGTTCACCTTCGTTTTCTGTTCAAATGCTCCCCCTTTCGTTTTCACCAGAATCACACCGTTTGCCCCGCGTGAACCGAAAATAGCTACGGCGGAAGCGTCTTTGAGTATCTCCATCGATTCGATGTCATGCGGCGCAATATGGCTGATATCATTCACCGGGAATCCATCCACCACGAATAGAGGATCGGAATTATTCACACTACCGGTACCACGGATACGTATCTTCGTACCGGCGCCAGGTTCTCCCGAGTTGTTGATTACACTTACACCCGGTGCACGTCCCTGAATGGCCTGGGTAACGTCAACCGCGGACAATTTGGTCAATTCATCGGCTTTCAATGAAGACAAGGCTCCGGTCAAGTCACTTTTGCGCATGGTTCCGTATCCCACCACGACCAGTTCATCGAGCATCTCGGCATCCTCGTTCATGACGACGGACAAACGAGTCTGATTACCGACACTGACTTCGACTGTCTTATACCCAATACTTGAAAATACAAATACCGGATTTTCTGTAGTTACATTCAAGGAAAAATTCCCGTCGATATCGGTAACGGTACCGTTCAAGGTTCCTTTCTCCATAATATTCACACCAATCATCGCAGAGTTGTCCTGACTGTCCGTCACGGTACCGGTTACGCTGCGTTGTTGTGCCATTAACGATAGGCTCATACCAAGAGCCAGAAATAACATCATCACGTTTTTCATACGATTATTTCTTTTTCATTACAGTGTGTGGGGCTTCAGGTTTATATGCACACTCCACACGAGACAAATTATAAGTTAATAAAAGTTACTTATCGGTTACAAAAATATAGCTACTGCGGCAGATGCACAAGTATTATCTTATCCTATAACAATACTATTTTAATCACGACACCACGACTGTATACAAAGCGCACAAACAGGTAGATAGTCGGAATTATTTAGAAAAAATTTGACTCATATTGACTATAAACAAGATAAATAAGAAGGGATATATATCCCAAAATGGTATTATTTTAATCCAAAATAATACAATATGCTCTCAATAATAATGAATAATTATAATTAAAATCATATTCTAATGATTATGGAAGTTACCGTAACCATCGAAGGAATGTCTATTTAACTAAACAATCACTTTAGTTTTTCTAAAATTTTCACGGAATTCCTTGGGAGAACAATCTTTTCTTTTTTTAAAAATGCGGTTAAAATTAGACAGGTTATTAAATCCGCACTCGTAACAGATTTCCGCAATGGAGTTGGTAGTATCCACCAAAAGCCTGGATGCATATCCCAAACGGATATCAATAATATAATCGGAAACTGTTTTTCCGGATCTCAGTTTAAAAAAACGGCTAAAAGCTGCGGGGGTCATCCCTATGATTCCTGCAAGGTCTTCGAGCCGTATCTCTTCTTTATAATGGTTATTGATATATTCATGTATCTTTCGTACGCGCCGGCTATCGGAATTCTCATCGATATGGGCGAATGAAGTGCTGGCCAGGGTGCGGTAATTGTCGCATAAGGAGAGCTCATAAAGGATAGTCAGCAATTTTACCACGGCATGGAATCCTGATTTTTCGGCAGAAAGGGTGTCAATCATGGGGTAAACTTTCATAATGGTCTCCATCGGAAAGTTAATTCCTTTCTGTGCGTTACTGAGCATCTTACGAATGCTGTCGAACTGGTTCTTATGAATTAAATTACCGAAGAAAAGATCTTTGGAGAATTGAATGGTTATCTCCCGGATCTGTTTGGATGTACATTGATGTTGCTCCCATACATGCTCCAATTCCTCGCCCGCAATAAGCGTAAGGTCGTATTTGCCGATAACTTCAACCGAGTCACCCACAATACGCCTTACTCCTTCGGCATTTTCAATATAATTAATTTCGAACTCACTATGGGAATGCAACGGGTAGGTGAATTCCGATTTCCGCCGGTCGGCAATATAAAAGCAATCCTTATCCGATAAAGGAGTAATCTCATGCATGATATGTCTGCTATCCGGATTGGCCATCGACACCTATCGTTAAGATCCCATAATAATTTTATAAAGATAGTATTAATCGAACATTTTTTTGAATTTATCGAATACTTTTCTCCTTTCCGTTTGAGAAGGGATAAAGTTCTCCGACTCGTCCATTGCCTGAAGCCATTTCCGTTCCTTGTCGCTGAGGTTTTCGGGAACATACACATTCACATTGACCAATTCATCGCCTTTCCCGAATCCATTTACAGAGGGAAGCCCCTTGTTGCGCAAACGCAATACTTTTCCGGGCTGCGTCCCCGGTTCTATTTTCACTTTCGCAACTCCGTCGATAGTGGGTACTTCTACTGTTCCTCCAAGCGCAGCCATAGGGAAACTGAGGAACAGGTTATATATCACATCGTTCTCATCACGGATCAGGTTGGGATCCTGTTCTTCTTCCACGACAATCAAAAGATCGCCGTTTATCCCTCCCCGACGGGCGGCGTTGCCCTTCCCCGACATGGAAAGTTGCATCCCTTCGGCCACACCGGCGGGTATCCTGATGGAGAGTACTTCTTCATCTCGTACAATACCTTCACCGTTACAATAAGAGCATTTTTTTATGATGGTGGTCCCTTCCCCGTTACAGGTGGGGCAAGTAGAAGAGGTCTGCATTTGACCGAGAATGGTATTGGTTACACGTGTCACCACGCCCGAACCCTTACAGGTGCTACAGGTAGAGGTTGAATTCCCGTTCTCGGATCCGTTCCCATTACAATGGGAACAGGAGACATATTTCTTCACCTTGATCTTTTTCTCCACACCGTTGAGAATCTCCTTGAGGTTCAGCTTCACCTTCACTCGGAGATCAGATCCCCGGTTCACTCTTCGTCCACGTTGAGAACCACCGAAGCCGCCAAAACCACCGAAGCCGCCAAAATGACCGCCGAAGATATCCCCGAATTGAGAGAAGATATCTTCCATCGACATACCGCCTCCACCGAAACCGCCCGATGCAGCTCCTCCTACACCGGCATGACCGAACTGGTCGTACCTTGCCCGTTTCTGCTCATCACTCAGCACCTCATACGCTTCGGCCGCTTCTTTAAACTTCTCTTCCGCTTCCTTATTCCCTGGGTTCTTATCAGGGTGGTACTGAATGGCTTTCTTACGGTAAGCTTTCTTTATCTCGTCGGCAGTAGCTGTCTTTGTTATTTCCAGCACTTCATAAAAATCCCTTTTTGCAGCCATCTTATTCTCCTACAATTACTTTTGGAAATCGGATAATCTTGTCATTCAAGCGATATCCTTTCTGGATACAATCCACTATCATCCCTTTCTGTGAAACTTCCTGGACCGGGATGGTGGTGACCGCCTCAAAACTGTCGGCATTAAACGGCTGACCAACAGCTTCAATCTCGGTTACGCCGTGCTGCTTCAAAAAAGCGGTAAATTTCGAATAGATCAGATCCATCCCTTCCAGCATGGCTTCCCTGTCTTCTGTCTTATGTAATGACCCAAGAGCACGTTCAAAATCGTCCACCAGTGCAACAATATCCAGCAAGACACGTTCTCCACCATTTTTTATCAGATCGGACTTCTCTTTTAACGTGCGTTTCCGAAAATTATCGAATTCGGCATGCAGACGGAGATAGCTGTCATTCAGCTCGTCATATTTTTGACGAAGGTCATCTTTAACCGTTTCAGATTGTTCCACCATATCTTCGGTCGTATCCGCCTTTGCGGTATCATCTGCCATTTTGTCCCCATCTTCGCCGTTCACAGCTTCTTCCCGGCCGTTGAATTCCTTTTCGTTGATCTCTTCGGGATCCATATTGAATTGATTGTTATTTGACATATTTGTTATTTTGTTTGATTTCGTTCTTGTAATACCTAATCACCTATTCACTTAGGTACTTAGAGACTTAGGCACCTATCCACTTAGGCACTTTTCCACTTCTATCACTGCAAATAGTTTGCCAAAAATAAAAAAACAGGATGCAGATCGGCCCTCAAAGGAAGAGTTCACACCATTCATCGAACACCTCCACCTGATGTGACCCGTGGTTGGCAAGGCTTTGCCTGATCTTTTTTATCGGTTTTTCTTTTCCCAACTGTGATTTGGAGAAAAACTTATCAGCGAAGCAAATAATTTTCTCCTCTAAGCTCTGCGGCCGCATATCTCTATGGGGGAGAGGCAATTTCCGGTTGAGAATGGTCTCCAGACTCAATCCGGTGCCGGTATGCCTCTCGCACACCAAGCCATGCTTCGGGTAGCCTTCTTGCGTAAGCAACTCACAACCCAGATAGCCATGGCAAATATAAGGATAAGTGCCTTCACAAGCGATATGGGGCGCTTTTGTCATGAAGATCCCGATATCATGAAGCATTCCCGCCTCTTCAATAAACCGGACATCTACTGCCAACTCCGGATGTTCCTGCACGATGGAAAGGGACTTGTTTGTCACATCCGTCACATGCGACATATAAATATCATAGAGTTTTGTCCCAGCTTTGTAATATTTGTCGATAATTGCCTGTGTATCCATAAAATCAGCTGCCAAATTGCCGTTATGGCAGGATTGCAAAAGTAATACAAAAAGATTAAATTAAAAAAAATCCGGCAAAAGCCTGAAAAATTTGAAGCAGACTTTACAATTATCGAAAACTGAATTATTCGAATCGCAATTATTCAAAACTTGATAATTCAACTTTGAATAATCATCGAATATCACAACGGCACTACATATTTCTTCATGGCCGTATCCTGGAATGATTTGGGGACAGCCGACTTCACTTCGTCGATAATAATGCCGATCATGCGTTCGCGCAGGAATTCCTGGCGGGTAACCAGGCTGATCTCACGTACCGGTGTGGAATTTTTGAAAGGGCGCACATTCTTTTTCTGCTTCTCGCTCATGTTGGCAAGTGCCATCTCCGGAATGACGGTAATCCCTTCGTTCTGATCCACGATGTTGATCAATGTATCGATACTGCCTGCCTCATAGGAAAAAATAGAATTGTTGGTACTACGCTTTTTCTTCAGGTTACACAGGTGGAGTATTTGCGTCCTGAAACAGTGCACTTCATCCAGCAACCAAAGTGCAGCAGAATTCAAATCGTTCTCGTCGAGCGCGGTTTTGGCAAACAACGACTTCTCCAATGGCGACACATAAGCGAAAAACCGTTCATAATAGATCGGATATTCTTTGATGGCGGGTTCTTTCAGGGGGGTGGCCAGAATACCACCATCCAATGAATCATTGGCAAGCCCTTTCAGTATCTGGTCGGTAGTCAGTTCTGAGATAACGATACGAACGTCATGCCTGTTTTCACGGTGGACCTGCATCAACTTCGGTAACAGGTAAGGGGACACAGTAGGAATAATTCCTAAACGAAAGACACCTTTCACTACACCTTTTTCCTCAAGGATGATTTCCTTGATCTGGTTTATCTGGGCGACCGCAATACGCGCCTGAGTGATAATCAGCGCACCGATATCGGTAGGCTGTACCGGCAATTGGGAGCGGTCGAATATTTTCACGCCCAGTTCATCCTCCAGTTTCTGGATCATCATACTCAATGTAGGCTGGGTCACGAAAGAGGCCTCGGCGGCTTTGGAGAAGTGGCGGTAATTATCTACCGCGATGATATATTCTAATTGCTGGATATTCATTGGATTATTCTATTTCTTTTTATCGATATATGGATTTTCTCCGGCCTACTTGTAACTGGAGAAATATTTCATGAATTGTACCCGTTCGTAGAGCGCCGGACTCTTGATATTGGCATAGTTCAACTTACCTTTAAAATCATCTATACGTGCGTAATTGCTCTGTTCCATCCATTCCTCCATACACATAAGCGTATCTTCTATCACATCGGAACCCTGTTCGTAAAGCAGGCTACAAAGTTGGATGGCCCCGGCTCCTCCCAGAATTCCCTTGATAGCATCTTCCCAGGAATGCACCCCATAGGAACAAGCGATATCAAAATCGGGCACCCTACCCGAAACAATGGCTGTCCAGCGTAGCGTATCAGTAAAATCGGACGGATTACTGAATACCGGCCCGGAGGTGATTTCCAGATTTTTGATATCAATATCGAGTTGGTAAAAGCGGTTAAAGAGCACCACACCGCCGGCCCCCAACGCTTTAAGCTTTCCTACCAGCCCCGGCAGGTTACTGATATTCTTTGCCATCTTTATCACAATAGGGATACGGATAATCTTTTTCAATTCCCTTACAATATTCACGTAAGTGTCTTCCAGATAAGTATCACCAAACTCTCCCGCATTTAATACAAAGAGATTCAGCTCAATGGCATCGGCTCCGGCATCCTGGATAGTTTTGGCAAATTCAACCCAACGGCTCAGTTTGTAACAATTGATACTGGCTATGATGGGAATATCGCACTCTCTTTTAGCAGAACGGATCAGGTCGAGATACTTCTCCATGTGATTCATCTCGATGTATGTATTGATATAATCTGCCGCTTCCGGATAATCAGCAATCTCCACAAGTTTTTCAGAATGATTCTCGATCTGTTCCTCGAAGAGAGATTTCAATACTATTGCACCGATACCGGCATTTTCCAACTCCTTGATCTTCTTGATTGAATTGGTAAGGCCGCTACTTCCCGCTATTAACGGATTCTTTAACCGTAACCCTGCAAAGGTTGTTTCTAAATTAACCATGAATGTATGATGTTCTTCAAAAATTTTATAATTAGCAAAAATAGGCATTTTATCGATAAAATCAATATCCTATATCGAGAATATATAAGAAAGTGGTTATAATAGGGATTAACGGTCGCCAAAAATCAGTGTCCCTATCCGTATCATGGTACTTCCCTCCTCAATGGCGACCGGATAATCACCCGTCATTCCCATGGAGATCTCCCTGAAAACGGGATCGTCAGCGAAGTAACCGGCTTTGAATTCCTCGAAGAGAGATTTCAACTGCCGGAACTCTTTGCGTACCTGGTTTTCATCATCGGTAAAAGTAGCCATCCCCATTACTCCCGCAATCCGTACATGAGGGCATGTTTTCCATTTTCCCCCTTCAAGGAATTGACGGCATTCACCGGGTGAAAAACCGGCTTTGGTTTCCTCCTCGGCAATATGGATCTGCAACAGGCAAGGTATAACCCTTCCATTGGCCGCCCCCTGTTTTTCAATCTCCAGCATCAACCGCTCATTGTCGAGACTGTGGATAAGGGATATGAAAGGGGCGATCTGCTTCACTTTATTCCGTTGCAGGTTACCGATAAAATGCCACGCTATATCTCCGGGGAGTTGTTCTTTCTTGACAACCAACTCCTGCACCCGGCTCTCTCCAAAGATCCGTTGCCCCGCATCATACGCCTCCCGGACCATCCCGGCCGGATGGAACTTTGAAACCGCCACCAACGTCACCGCGGAGGGAACGGTTTCCCTCAAATCATCGATATGCGACTGTATAGACACTACCCTTCCTTTTGATTTTTCTCTTCACCATAAGGGAAAACATCCATGATAGCCGTCTCGGTTACCGAAGCAATGGCATAGTCGATCATGGTCTTTTTCATTTCCCCCTCTACAATTTCCACGGCTTCTTTCAGCGCAGAAGCCTGTACCAGCATATTGACAGCTGTTTTCTTTTCAGACCCACTCTTTTCGTCGAGCGTAATGAAATAAAGTTTAGCCTTATAATAACGATCACCCGTTTCATTGAAAAACGATTCCGTATACTTCACCCGTTTAATATCGGATATGGAAAACTCTCCCGAGATAAACGGCTTAATCTCTTCAATGATCCTTGCTTCCGCCTCGGTGAACGACAGCGCGTCTACCAGATAGGGTTCCGTTACTGTCTTCTGCATGCCGGTCTCCAGCATCTTGTCATATCTTATCTTGCACTCAAACCAATTGTACATATATTTTTTATTTTTTGGCTGCATCCTTTCGCAACGCAGTGCAAAGTTATGACTTTCCCTCAAAAATGAAAAATAAACTATGAGGTACTCGCATAAGCGCAATTTATCTCGAATTATCTCGAAAAAAATAATACTTTTGCAGATTATGAACTTAAGACATGTATATAATTACAACTGTTGGAACTATACTGCATTCGGAATTTACATTATCGGTTAAAAAATGATTGGAACCCTCGTAAATACAATAGCAGTAGCAGGTGGCGGCATGATTGGCCTGCTACTCAAAAAACGGATGCCGGAACGTGTCACTACCATCTATTTCCAGGCTATCGGCTTGTTTACCCTGGCCATTGGTGCATCGATGGCCATCGAGATGGAGAAGATACTCATTGTGGTCAGCAGCCTGGCTATCGGCTCCCTGCTGGGAGAATGGGCCGATCTCGAAAAAGGCGCCGAGCGGATGAGCGATTATCTGAAGCATCGCTTCCGCATCGGCAGTGAGAAATTTTCGGAAGGATTGGTGACTGCCTTTCTTCTTTTTTGCGTAGGATCGCTCACTATCATCGGTACTATCCAGGAAGGGACCGGTGGTTCACCGGATCTGCTTTTCACCAAATCGTTAATGGATTTCTTCTCTGCCATACTGCTGGCTTCTGCATTTGGCGCAGGCGTTGTGATGTCTGCCATCCCGCTTTTCATCTTCCAGGCCTCCCTCACCCTGTTGGCCAAATACGCTGCCACCCTCTTTACCGATGATATTATCCTCGGACTCACCTCTACCGGCGGCATATTACTGATCGGGTTGGGAATCAACATACTGGGAATCAAAAAACTCCGCATAATGAATATGCTCCCGTCGTTGGTTATCGTCGTATTACTTATATGGATATTCGGTTAAGGTGAAAAAGAAAGATGAAAAGTTAGGGTTATGGCTGTTGGTCTTCGTGGCACTCGGCTCTATGATCGGATCGGGGATATTCAATTCCCCAAAGGATCTTATCCGGATAGCCAATCCACAGGGAACCATGCTCACCTGGGTCATCGGCGGATTCGGCGCATTGATGCTGGCACTGGTATTTGTCTATCTCACAGGGAGGAAGCCTGAACTCAAAAGTGGCATCTATGCCTATGCACGCGACGGCTTTGGCGACTATATGGGGTTCAATTCCGCATGGGGATACTGGTCGGTTGGATGGCTGGGGAATATAAGCTACCTTGCCCTCTTTTTCAAAACGTTGAACGACCTGTTGGGCGAGCATGCTCTTTCTCCCTTGCAATCTTTCTTCATCGGATCGGCGATCTTATGGGTCTATTACGCTATCCTGATGGCAGGAGTAAAGGAAGGTGCCATCCTCAACTTAATCGTGACGGTCGCCAAGTTGATCCCCATCATACTGATCATCCTGCTCGCACCGGCGCTCTTTGACCGCGACCTTTTTCATGTGGCTGAGTGGCAGTCAAGGCTCGCTTCCACGGGAGCGGCCACAACACCTGTTCAGCAGGTGGGAAACGCCATGGCAGTCGTACTCTGGTGTTTCGTCGGGATAGAAGCCGCCTCCGTATTGTCAGGCAGGGCCAAGAAGCAGAAAGCCGTACGTACCGCCACCATTCTCTCTACCCTGATTGTTTTGGGAATATATATGCTGATCACATTGATAGCAATGTCCTCTATTCCGGCAAGTGAGTTAGCCTCTTCAGAGACACCTTTGGCCCTGGTGCTCGAACGGACTGTCATAGGTGCCGCTGGTGGCGCGATCATCAAGCTGGGCATTATGGTTTCGGTATTGGGAGCCAGCCTTTCATGGATATTACTCTCAGTGGAGACCATGTATGCTGCTGCCCGCGACGGTGTGATGCCCCGACGACTTGCCAGGGTGAACAGCAAGGGAACGCCGGTCAATGCACTGCTACTCACCCAGATATTCACACAGGTCTTTCTACTTGCCATCCTATCACCCAGACTCAACGAGACCTACCTTGCCGCCATCACCATCGCCACGACACTGGTCCTGATACCCTACCTCCTCTCATCGCTCTATGCCGTAAAGACGGCAATTCATTACAGGAAAGAGGAAAAAACGCCCCGGAATCTGGTGATCGCCTTGCTCGGCACTATCTATGCAGCTTATGTGATTTATGTGGTAGGCATCAAATACCTGTTCCTTTCCATACTTTTTTATGGGATAGGTTCACTGCTGTTTATAAAGGCGAAGAAGGAGAAAAAAGAACAACCTAAACAGTGGGAATGGGTTGTTATCATCCTGCTGCTTTCCGGGGCAATAGTGATTGCCGTGCGAATCCTGACCGGAAAGATTATGCTATGACGGGGTAACCTCCTCCCTCTCTATTCAACGCTTAATCGTATTACCTGTTAAAAAGTATACCGCAGCGTGGCACCGAAACGGGTGGGATACCCACGTTGTACAAAAATATTTGTTTCGCTGACCGTCACATCATCCTGTTCGAAAAGGAATGCGTCATACCTCGTATCGAAAAGGTTTTCCACCCAGCATTCCAATCCAAGAGCACCTCTTTCCACGGCAATACTGGCATTGGTAATCCCATAAAAAGGCTGATAAAGGTCTTTCGTTCCGGCATCATTTTTATTCGATTCTGTCCAGTAGATCTTTCCTACTCCCTGGTACTGTATATTCCCAATCACCCGGTCGATCAGTGAACCATAAGGAAGGTGGTGCACATAACTGCCTCCCAGGCTCAATGTATGCCGGGGTGCAAAAGGCACATGGTTGCCAGAATAATCTATTGGATCAGTACCCTCTACTTCCTCTGTCTTATACTTGACAAAACGGGCATCGGCAAATCCATATTCCGCGAAGAAAGAGAGGTTGTCCATCGGCATATATTTCGCGCTTAGCTCAAACCCCTTACTTTCCGATTTCCCGGCATTGGCGATGGTACGTCCCGAGGTACCCTGCTTCGCTAATTGGGTGATCTGCAGATTATCCACATGGGTATAAAAAAGTGCATAGGTAAGCGAAAGCCTCCGGTCCAGCATCTCGTAACGGCCACCCAACTCGTAAGTCCAGCTGGTTTCCGGATCATAAGAGAGTTGCTCCTCAACGGTCGCACCTCCTCCCATTGGGGGCATTTCGGGAACCTGGATGTTAGGAGGTATCTTCTCAAACACGTTTCTCATCAACGACTCCGTAAGGGCAGCTTGTAATACATCCGAGAAGACCTGCTCATTATATCCACCTGTTTTATATCCTTTTGAAGCGGAAAGATAGATTTGCGAAGTAGGAGACATCTGGTATTTCAGCGCGAATTTGGGCAGTATTTCCCAGAAATCTTTTCGGAAAGATCCTTCCAGCAGGGTATCTCCTTCTACGGGTATGGGTGGCATAGGCCTGCCGGGAATCTGAAACTCCATATTAATATCTCCTCCGTCACTCTCGGTGATGTAATCGAGACCAGTATGTTCGTAATCAAAACGGATACCGGCTGTGGCAGAGAATCCTTCCACACCAAAAAGATTATTGAGCGTGGACTGGTGGAATAGCGCCACACCCCGCGAAGGTTTGGTGTATACGCCTGGCAGGTCGATCCGGTCATTGGCGTATACCAGGCGGAGAGGTGCCCCAAGACCCTCCATAAGCCTGTCTAAAGGACGTTGCATCACCGCAATCATATCTTCTTTCAGCGCTACCGGCGTATCAATCTCCCGATGATCCACAAAACCGAAAGCACCTACCACCCAGCGGTAATTTGTTTTCGTATCCGACTTCATGGTCACCTCCTGGCTTACGGAGCGTTGTTTCTGTTTCTGGTTGATAGAAAAAACAGATTTTGGCGAGTAATCCTGATCCATCTTCATATCATCCTTCAGATATTGAAAACCGGTAGTAGAGTGGATCGTGTAACCGTTTCCGGTATAATCGAGCGACAAGCCGTTGGTAAACAGGTGACGGTCGTACGACGAGGGTTCATTGAAACTGGCGGCAGTGGAGTCCTCATGCATATAGGGGAAAGCGCCACCGGACACATAGTCGTAATTCCCGAAAAACAGTGCTTTGAACGAGGGAGAAGCCTGCCACTCCAGTTTAAACCGGCCACCGGCATTTTCAGCATCATCTACTTTCTTCCCGGTATAGCTGTTCTTGAAATAGCCATCATCCCGTTTATAATAACCGCCCACGGAAAGGCCGAAATTGTCAGAAAATTTCCTGTAATCCGATCCTTTTACCGAAAATTGCCCATAATTACCGCCGCTCACCATCAGTTTAGTGCCTTGGAAAGAGAGAGGGGAAAGGGTGTACATATTTACTATACCACCAATGGCATTTCGCCCATACAATGTGCCCTGTGCTCCGCGAAGCACCTCGATCCGCTGTACATCCTGGAATTCAAAGTCGAACGCCGAGGGGTTGAAACTGGGCACATTGTCCACATAGAGGCTCACCGTCTGCGATCCGAGACGGGCACCCACACCACGGATATAGATTGGAGTGGAAACTTTCGAGCCATAAGAGGGGATAAAGAAGTTAGGGATAAAAGCGCTCAGCCGGGGCAAAGACTCTATCCGGGCATCCTGTAGCTGTTTAGGTGACACCACTGAAATGGCAGTGGGCAGGTTTTTCAATTCATTCGTCTCTTTCACCGAACTGCTTACCACTACCTCATTCAGGTAATATACTTTTAGGGTATCATTGGGGTTAGCCTCCTTAAACGGGTCGTTTTCGTCAGCAAATACAAAAAGAGTACTGCAGAAAACATATATTAGTAAAAATAATTTTTTCATACGATTCAATACTTAAAGCCAGGAGTCAAGAACCAAGAGCCAAGAATCAGGACACTGAAAAACTAACGCATGCCTCCTCCTGTTCGTTTTTTTAGCTGACTATTTTAACAGACAGTTCTGAATACAAAGTTTATAAGGATGCAAAGGAACAGTAAAAAGGCATACCTGTCAATCACCACTATTAGTGATTTTTATTAAATTAAAAAAACTCGTGAAAAAATATGGCTTTTGGTGCAACGTTTTACTCTCTTTTTCATCTATACTAATATAACAAGTACAACTTTATATGGATTCCGATAATAACCTATGAAGAAATTTGTCTTAAAAACCTATGGAAAGATTATCGCCTGGGTCCTGACTGCATTAGGGCTTTACACCTCCTGCGATAAAATAGAACCTCGCGTAGAATATGGCACTCCCACCGCAGACTTCATTGTCAAGGGAAATGTCAATGATGCACACAACCTGCAACCGATTAAGGATATGGGCGTTATCTATAAATCCGATATGGCGCCCTTCGGGAATGACACTGTGCGAACCGATGCCAACGGAAATTACGAATTAGAATTCACGAAGACCGCTTTCGGCGCGGAAGACATAACAGTCTACACTTCAGATATCGACAAAGATGAATTTCAGTCCGATACTATACGGATAAAGGCATCTGAACTGAAGCAAATTGGTAAAAGGAGAAAAAACTGGTACAACGGCAAGTTCGAGGGGAAAGCTGATTTCACGCTTGTCAGACATCCCGGTCCGGTACCTATGTACGGAATAATTCCCACAAGACACCAAGAAATAAAAGGAGAATAAACAACAAATGAGGTTTTATGGATACGAAAAAGAAACTCATTCTGTCTCTTTACCGGCAATACAAGGCTACGCAGGCCAAACAGCATACACTAACCTATCTTTTTTGGGAATGCACCTTACGCTGTAATTTCAACTGCGTACATTGCGGGAGCGATTGTACAAGGCAGGCCGCCGTTCCCGATATGCCCAAGGAAGATTTTCTGAAAGTACTTGCGGATATCCGGCCGCATGTAGACCCTCACAAAACCATGATTGTACTCACCGGCGGAGAACCGTTGGTACGCAGGGATCTGGCGGAGTGCGGCCAGGCAATGTACGATATGGGTTATCCATGGGGATTTGTCACCAACGGTTGGGGATTAGAAGAGAAAAGATTACAATCTCTCCTCAAAGCAGGACTACGTTCTGTGACCATCAGTCTGGACGGCCACAGGGAAGAGTCGCATGACTGGTTCAGAGGAAAACAAGGCTCATGGTTACGGGCCATCAATGCTATTTCCAGAGTTGTGTCAACACCGGATCTGGTATATGATGTAGTCACCTGTGTCAACAAGAGGAATATAGCTGATTTGCCGAGACTTCGCGATTTACTCATTTCTTTAGGTGTCACACACTGGAGGCTCTTCACCGTTTTCCCGAAAGGACGGGCCAAAGACAACCCTTTATTAAAACTGTCATCCGACGAATTCCTACAAATGATGGACTTTATCCGTGACACCCGACGGGAAGGGAAAATTAATGCCTCCTACGGTTGCGAAGGATATCTGTCCGACTATGAAATGGAGGTCCGCGATAACCCTTTCTTTTGCCAGGCAGGCATAAACATCGCCTCAGTACTTGTCAACGGCGATATCAGCGCCTGTCCGAGCCTTAGGGGTGATTACGTGCAGGGAAATATCTACCGGGATGACTTCTGGACGGTCTGGAACACCCGATACCAGATTATGCGTGACCGCTCATGGACAAAAACAGGGAAATGTGCATCCTGTAAATCATATAAATACTGCCAGGGAAACGGTCTCCACCTCCGCGACGAGAAAACGGGCGAACTGTTGCATTGCCACCTCGAAATGATGGGCATTAATCCATGCAAGCAAAGGAGAGCAGTCAAAAACACAAACCTGATAAACAAAACCGCCATCTTATAGAGTATAAACCAAAACAAATGGTTAGATAGAAAAGAAGCTATTATGAAAATTAAACTTATCTTTTTTTTAGGGGCTGTCATCAGCTTCGGAACATCTACTTATGCCCAACAGGCAGGGAGCTATTCATTGGATAGCCGGGATAAAAAATGGCTTCTCGATATAACGGCAGGGGCAAATATCGATATGATCCGTTCCGGTTCCAGCCCTGAATCGAAGTTGCTTGGTTCCAGGCCGAACATCGTTCCGGCGGTGGGAATGCGGCTCACCTGGCTTTTCTCGGACAGGATAGGAGCATACGCTAAATTACACTACAACCTGTATAAAAGTGAGAAAACAGAATATGCCCAATCAAGCATCATAGGAGAAATATTGGAGGTTTTAGCGGATCATCTCTTCTTTCCCGCCTCAAGACTATACCCCTCCCTGGATGCCGGAGTCGTCTATCGCCTTGAACAAGACAAATGGAAGATCCATCCCGGAATCGGAATCGGATATATACGGTATCTACCCGACAACAATTCATCAAGAACCTGGTTAAAAGATGAATCCGAAGAGACCATATCCTATAAGCAACGGGCCTCACCCATATTCCTGAATATGGGCCTATCCACCAGATACCTTGTCTCCCAAAGGGGATCGCTGGTACTGGATATAAACTTTCAACAGCCGTTGCAAAAATCCTATGCGGAATTAACCACCCGGATAGACGGAGTGGAGACCGACAGGAAATCATACCGGACATCCACTGTCGGAAGAAACATCAATGTGAGCATTGGTTACGGAATAACGTTCTGAAAGGGATATTTCGTTTCCTCGCCGTCACCGAACCCCAAACACTGTTTTCTTGTTATTACAATAAAACAGGTAGCAATGAAACGAGCATTATTGATTGTTGACGTGCAAAACGATTTCTGTCCAGGCGGAGCTTTGGCTGTAAAGGATGGCGATAAAGTAGTTCCGGTAATCAACGCGGTCATGGATAAGTTCGATCTGGTGATTTCATCACAGGACTGGCATCCGGAAGAAACGGTGCATTTTGAGAAATGGCCCGTACACTGTGTGGCCGGCACAGAGGGTGCCGAATTCCATCCCGACCTGGATACCGGTAAAATAGACCAGAAACTGTTAAAAGGCACCGATAATAAAGATGACGGCTATTCCGCTTTTGAAGCGACTAACAAATCCCTCACCGGGCTGCTTCATGAAAACAATATCCGTCAATTGTATGTCTGCGGCCTCGCCACAGATTATTGCGTGAAAGCTTCTGCCCTCGACGCGGTAACGCAGGGATTCCACACCTATGTGATCACCGATGCCATCGCCGCGGTCAATGTACAACCCGGGGACGATGAGAAAGCATTGCGTGAGATGTATGCCAAAGGATGTGTACTGATAGAGTCACGAGAAATCCAATGATATTATCGTATCTTTGCACCCTATGGGAAAAGATAATTCACTACGCACAGTAAAAGTTGTCCGTTATATCCTGCCTTTGAGGGAAGGCGGGTCTCTCCCCGCGTTGGCAGAGGCGGACGACGGGTTCAAATATGTGCTTAAGTTCCGCGGCTCAGGTCATGGCACCAAGATGCTGGTGTCGGAATTGCTGGGAGGTAAAATAGCCTCTGTGTTGGGATTACAAATTCCGGAATTGGTTTTTGCTACCCTCGATGATGATTTCGGCCGCAGTGAAGGCGATGAGGAAATACAGGACCTGCTCAAGGGAAGCGAAGGGCTCAATCTCGGGTTGCATTATCTCTCTGGGGCAATTGCCTATGACCCTACCGTAAAGATTGATCCTTTCCTGGCGTCTAAGATCGTTTGGCTCGATGCATTTACGACCAATATCGACCGCACATTCAACAATACCAACCTGCTGTGGTGGCATCGTGAATTATGGGTGATCGACAACGGCGCTTCGTTCTATTTCCATCATTCGTGGAATGATTTCGAAAGGCATGCCCTTAACCCGTTTCCCCATATCAAAGACCATGTATTGCTGCCCCAGGCATCAATGCTCGATGAAGCCGACCAGTTCGCACATGAAGTCCTTTCATCCGGGTTGCTGGAAGAGATCACCGCACTTGTCCCGGATGAGTGGCTGGTATGGAACCATACGCAGGAGACACCGGGTGAAATCAGAGGCGTCTATCTGAATCTTTTGAAAACGCGACTGCAACATTCCCAAAACTTTCTAAAAACCGCCAAAGATGCAAGAGGATAAACTGTATCATTATGCCGTTATACGACTGGTGCCAAGGGTTGAAAGGGAAGAATTTTTCAATGTCGGGCTCATTCTTTTCTGCAAGCGGGAAAAGTATATACGTTTTGAATACCATCTCTGTCCCGAGAAATTCAGGCTGATGCATTCGGAAGCGGATTATGACGATGTAATCGACAACCTTGAGACACATAAACAGATTGCGCAAGGCAACCCCCAGTGCGGCCCCATTGCGCGACTGGATATCCCCGAACGCTTCCGTTGGTTGACAGCCATACGCAGTTCCATTATCCAAACGTCACGCCCGCACCCCGGCAAAACCGGAGACTTGGATAGAACATTCGAGAGATTGTTTGAGGAACTGGTGAAGTAAGTCTCCTATTTTGCCAAATTACTGAATAAAAAACTGCCAACTGACCGAATAAAATCCAGCCAACTGACCGAATGAAAATCGGCCAACTGACCGAATGAAATCCGGCCAACTAACCGAATAAAAATTCATAAAGCATTTGCAACCAAAGAAAAACATATTATATTTGTATCCGGAATATTCAATATTATCTAACAAGAAAAAGAGTATGGATACACCATTGGCTTATATACCGAGAATAGCGGACAACATGCTACAAGAACAACTCGCAGCAGCAGGGGTAGTCTTGGTTCAAGGCCCGAAATGGTGTGGAAAAACTACTACCGCGGAACAGCAAGCCAAGAGCGTGTTATATCTGGATGCGCCAAAGACACGTCAGGCCAATTTGCTATTGGCCGAAACAGACCCGGAAATTCTTTTCCAGGGAGATACACCCAGACTGATTGATGAATGGCAGCTGGCTCCGAAATTATGGGATGCGGCACGATTTGAAGTGAGTCGCAGACGACTACCCGGACAATTTATTTTCACCGGATCAAGTGTTCCGCCGGATATGTCGCAATTAACCCATTCAGGAACCGGCAGATTTGCATGGCTCACAATGAGGCCAATGAGTTTACATGAATCCGGGGAGTCAAATGGGGTCGTCAGTCTCGAAGCATTGTTCAAAGGAGATGTGGAATCAGCTATTGCAACTGACATGTCCTTACACGAATTGGCTTATCTGATTTGCCGGGGAGGTTGGCCGGGATCTCTCAGTTTAACCTCAAAAGCAGCGCTACGTCAAGCCATAAATTACGTGGAGGCCGTTGCTAACAGGGACATTTCCCGGGTAGATGGAGTAAGCAGAAGTCCTGAATTTACCAGAAGGCTGTTGCGTTCTTATGCCCGACACCAAGGACAACAAGTACCCATCAGCACCCTATCCAAGGATTTGGAGAGTAACAAGAATGGGAACATGACTGAAGAAACCATCGGTTCATATATCAATGCCCTGAGGAAAATATTCGTCGTTGAAGACATGCCGGCATGGAACCCCAATCTCAGGTCAAAAACCTCCATTCGCACCTCTGACACCCGTTATTTTGTTGACCCATCAATAGCGGCTGCTGCACTTGGGCTTGGCCCCGAAGATTTAATAGGAGACCTGAACACCTTCGGTTTACTTTTTGAAACCATGGCCATACGTGATCTTCGCGTATATGTTGATGCGCTTGACGGGCAAGTATATCACTACCGGGACAAGAACGGATTAGAGTGCGATGCAGTAGTACATCTGCGTAATGGCAGCTTTGGGCTGATAGAGATAAAACTGGGTGGCGACAGTTTAATAGAGACCGGAGCGAACACCCTCAAGCAACTGGCTGATAAAATAGATACCACAAAAATGAGGCCCCCCTCATTTTTGATGGTGCTTACCGGGGTAGGCCAATATGCTTACCGCAGGGAAGATGGTGTGTATGTGGTACCAATCGGTTGCCTGAGAAATTAATAAAAAGGGATTAACCCTTAAAAATAAAATAAACCGCTAATACAAGAAAGACGAATCCAAGAAGGTGATTCCATTTTAATTGGGTACCGAAAGCGAGGAAGGAGAAAACGACAAACACGACTAATGTAATTACCTCCTGTATCACTTTCAGTTGCAAGAGAGAGAAACTCCCCCCGTTCCCTTCAAATCCGATACGGTTGGCAGGAACCTGAAAGCAGTATTCGAAAAAGGCAATCAACCAACTGAAGACAATCACGCCGATAAGCGGCAGTTTACTGAACCATGCATTCTCAGCCAATTTTAGATGTCCATACCACGCGAAGGTCATAAAAACATTCGAACAGATCAAAAGCCCGATAGTAACCAGATAGTTCATCATAATAACCTAAAAAGAAGTAAAAAAATTGCGCAAATGTACGCACAAGTTTTTTATCTTCCAAAGGCTACTACGACAACTGAAATATTTTCTTCAGTCCTTTATCTAATTCACTCAACTTTTTATCATCCAATTTTCCAAGAAGCCCTAAAACTAACTTTTTTTCGATTGTCACGAGTTTTGCCACCTTGATAATTGACACTCTTTTCAATCCATTATCAGATGATGGATCCAACTCTATATCAACCTGTTCTTTTCGATGTAGTTGAGTAGAAATAAAGGCTACGATTACATCAAGGGTACTTACCGACAAAACCAATGCCGGTCGAACCTTATTACCTGAAAAATCGGTAAACGGGAATGATACCAGTACTATATCCCCTTTTTTCATCAGTATAACTCTTTTGCGTCAGATAGATGATAAATATCTTCCTCTTCTCTCAGAAAATCAAACACATCCTGATCATTTACCGTACTGTAAATAATTTCTTGAATTTCTGTATTTTCTTGTTTCTGTAAGAGGAATTCAGCAAAATCGATTACTTCCTCCACCTTGCTTTGTGGAAGTTTAGATAAAGATGATACCGCTTTTTGTATAATCGCTTCTCGTGTCATTTTGAAAACGATATTAAATCACACATTTCTACAAAGATAGCTGTTTTTCACAAACCAAACCTCGCAAAGACAAGAAGTTTGGCCTGTTTCGTTGTTTTAATTTACCGAAAATAGTTCTTTTGTCGGTTTCACGCCGATACCGGGTCGGTCGGAAGCGATGATCTTCCCGTTCTCCAACGTAGACCCGTCGAAACAATCATTCCCTATCAGAAGCGCGCCGTCGAGGTCGGCAAAATCCATCCCGGCATAGAGTTGCGACGCCGCCGATATGGCGCAGGATGTCTCGGTCATACACCCGATCATCACCTTCATTCCCAGCGAATAGGCCAGTTCCCGCATTTTCCATGCTTCATGCATGCCGGTGCATTTCATCAGTTTTATATTGATCCCGGAAAAGACGCCCTTCATTCGCTCCACATCGGAGAGTCGCTGTATCGACTCATCGGCAAAAACAGGAAGGGGGCTCTCTTCGGTGAGGCGGGCGATATTGTCCAGGTCATGTTTCGGCATCGGCTGCTCCACCATCACAATTCCCTTCTCCTTCAGCCAGAAAATCATGTCGAGCGCCTGCTGCCGGTCTTTCCATCCCTGGTTGGCATCCACTGCCAGCGGCAGGTCGGTCTCCGAGCGGATGGCTTCGATCATCCTCTTGTCATCGGGGCCGCCCACCTTCACCTTCAGGATATTGAACCGCCCCAGCGCTTCCCGGGTCTTTTCACGTACCACCTCATCGGTGTCGATACCGATGGTAAAGGTAGTATCCGGCACATTGTATTTGTCCAATCCATATATCTTATACCACGGTACGCCTTCTATTTTTCCCGCCAGATCATGCAAGGCAATATCCACGGCCGCCTTTGCGGCGGTATTTCCTTCGGCGATACCGTCCAGATAAGCGATCACCTCTTCCATATCCCGGGAGGGGGTGAAAGCCGAAAGGTCCACCTTCTTCAGGAATTCGATTACCGAAGCCTGCGTTTCACCCAGATAGGGAGGCAGGGATGCCTCACCATATCCCTCCAGTCCATCGTAATCTATTTTAACCAGCACCACAGGTGTGGTCGTACGCGAGAATCCTGAGATGGTAAAAGTATGATTCAACTGCAGGTCGTAGGGAGTCCAGGATAGTGTCATATTTCCGTTTGATTGTCGGTTTCTTTTGGATGTACAGGATGCCAGTAATGAGGGTGCCGCCAAAGTTGTTGCAGCTATGGCTGATATTTTCAGGAAGTGACGACGATTTTGTTTCATATCTTTATTGCTTATAAAATTCATTTTCGAAGATAGTTTCAATACCTGAGAAACCTACTTCACCAATAATCCGTTTGGTACGCAGGTAACGGTTCGCATTGAATTCATCATACAACGGGTCGGCAGGATCCAGGCTACTGATATGGATATAGTCGGAAGCATGGATAAAGCGGTTATTGCCGATATAAATACCTACATGGATTACCCGTTCTTTGGGGTTTTCACCATTACCCTTTGAGCCGAAAAAGAGCAGGTCACCCGGCAGGGCCTCACTGAAATCGCCCTGATCGTCTATCAGATTACCACTATGAACCTGTTGGGAGGCATCACGTGCCAACATAATCCCGTGCATGAAATAGACCGTTTTGGTGAATCCGCTGCAATCCATCCCCTTGGGAGAAGTGCCTCCCCAAAGGTAGGGTATTCCCATCAACCGGTATGCAGTATTTACGATACTTTCACCGGTCAACTCGATACTTTTCAACCAGTCAGTAATTTCTTTGGCGTCCGATTTCCGGACATAGGCTTCCCGTCCGTCGGGATAAACCACCTGATAAAATTTACCTTTCGACCCTTTTACGACCAGCATATTGCCTGCTACCAAGTCGGAAACCGGGAAGGAGTCATTCTTCGGTTTACCTGCCGAGTGGGTAGAGAAAGCTGTAATGATTACTTTCGGTTTTTGCAGATATTGCTGTAATTCCGGTTTTGTCACTATCTTCACCGACCCGTTTATCCAACCGATATACTTGTCGGGGGTCTGGATACGTATCCAACCTCCTCGTTTCTCCAGGACTTTTACCGGCATCCCCAGTAATCCCTGGGATACCAGTTCGGCACCATAACGTGGTTCAGCACGAATTGTGCCCACCGAATTATAGATCACACCCCATATTTCTTCTCTTAATGTCTCATCGGGTAAAAGGCGGATGCTATCTTCCAGATGGCCATACAGGCTTCCGGCCCGTAAAATCAGTTCTTCATAAGCGAGCTTGCTGGTCGTCTCGCCTTTCAGTATCACTGTGTCTTTTCCCTGTGTCGCCACAATATCAAATATCTCTACCCGGCCATCGGGCGCATATTTTTCCTTTACTATTTTTATAACAGATAATATTTCACTATTTTGCGACATAACTGATAGCGTTGAAAAGATCAAACCAAATAAAAAAACCGTTTTTCTCATTTTAATTACCGGTTATTGAATTTGTGCGAAATATACGACTTTTTATCGAACTACAAATTATATCCCGAAAAAATCCTATAAAACACAGAATATCATTATCTTTGTATTTATCACATTGAAAATCACCTATTATGAGACGAGGAAAGCAGCATTCCATTCCGGTGGTACTTATGATTGCCCTTTTCTGTACGGGGCTGGTCACCTGCGCATCAAACAGTTCAAAAAAACATCCACAGAAATCCAACATCAACATGATAGAAAATCCGCAGCAAAACAACGAAGCAAAAAAACTGGCCGGAGAGTTAAAGAAAAAAGGCATTTCAGATGAACGGGTATTGTCGGCTATCGCCAATGTCCCGAGGCATTCCTTTATCGACGAGCAACTCTCTCCCTATGCATACCATGACCGTCCTTTGCCGATCGAGAGCGGGCAGACCATTTCCCAACCGTTCACAGTAGCCTGGCAGACACAACTACTGCAATTGAAACCGGGTGAAAAAGTGTTGGAGATAGGTACCGGAAGCGGATACCAGGCGGCAGTACTATGTGAAATGGAGGCGGAAGTATACAGCATAGAAAGGTACTATAATTTGTATGAAAGCGCCAAAGAAATCCTGAACAAATTGGGATATTATCCGAATCTCTTCTTTGGTGACGGCTACGAAGGGCTACCCGAACATGCACCCTTCGACAAGATACTGATCACGGCCGCACCCGAGAAAGTACCGGAAAAACTGTTGCAACAACTGCGTGTGGGTGGATGGATGGTCGCTCCCGTGGGTGGGAGGGCAGGACAAAAGATGACCATTATCCGGCGGGTGAGTGAGAGTGAATTCCGGGAGTCGGAGCACGGTGATTTTATTTTTGTGCCGATGCAGGAGGGGACAGTAAAGTAATAATCCCTGAGAAGGAGTGCAAGATAGATGGGTTGGAAAAAAGAGCGTAAGGAAGGCTGTAAAAAAGCTGCCGCGGGATTTCTCCAACGGCAGCGGGAAATTGAGCAACAGGGAAGTTTTATTTGCCGACCGGCAAACGGCTCAATTGCCTTATATTTTCCAGATCGGAATAATCATACTGATAAATACCATCTTCAGCGATCATCATCAATATATTATTGAAAGGAATCACATCAAATCCCACTATATTTTTGAAATGTGCAAGGACATTATCCTTATGCATAATGGTTCTCGGATCCTCCGCATTATATACCCTCAGGCCGCCGTCACAGACAAAAAGCGTTCCATTATCTATTCCCAGTCCCCGGGGGCTTTCCATATTATAGGTCACAATATGTTTGGGTTGCCTGACATTGCTCACATCCACAATAATCAGTTCATTGGCTGTCTGGCCACAGAAAGTGCCCGACCTGATGGTGACATAGGCAATATCGTTTTCCACTACCACAGGGTCACAACCGAATACATGGGTAATCCTGGATTGATATTCCGGGTTTAGCGGATCTTCCAGGGAATAGATGATCATCCCCGTAGGCGTCCCCATAAACATACAGTTTTTGTAGCTAAAGATGGTCTCCACATCAAATCCTACATACATATCCTGCCCTATCTTCCTGGGTGTTTCATCCGACAGGTCGAAAATACCGAGGACATTGTTCATCACAGTATACAAATTGTCGTTGTAAATGGCAAACCGCGACATGGAACCGACAGCTCCCACGCCTCCTCCGCCGGAAGGAGCATTGCTGTATGCCATGTCTTCGCTTACACCGCCCCAGCTCCACCAACGGGGTTTATAAGTGCGGACCAGTTCTTTTTTCTCCACCGTTTTCCATCCGATAACAATACCGTTCGACCTGTCCATCGATTTCGCATAATCGATGCCAAACCCGTTTTCCGTCGGTGGGAATGCTTGTGGAAACACCTCTTCTTTCCGTCCTTTGAACTCCGGTTTGGCAGGATCGTCGATATCGAACCAGACTAAATCTACGTACGAATCGGCATACAACACACCATTACGGACATGCATATCCGCATTTCCCAACAATTCGACAAAAGCGATGTTTTTCGGATTCGAGGGATCACGGTTATCAATCACATGTATCCCTTTCTCCGGCTGGGAAACATAGAGGAAATCGTTATAAAAAACAATTTTCCCCTGTTTTTCAATAGGCCTGGGCTGTTCCACATCTACCGCGCTCCTGAACTCGGCGGCCGACATAAAAACAGGCTCATTCACTGTGTAGGTCACGTATTCATCCACATAGTCGCTACACCCCGGCAAAACGAATACACCGGTAATCAATAACAAGAAAGTCAGTTTCTTCATGATCAAACAATTTTTTTAAACTAAAAACTAAGAACTAAGAACTAAAAATTAAAAACTATTAATTCTTAATTTTTCACTTTTCACTATTAGTTATTCACTTTTCACCTAAACCGTAATCTTATCCCCATATTCAGTCCAAATATCAACGGATTTTCAGTACGTGCGCTCATCGGTTGGTTATTGTTGAAATAGTAGACAATCCGGGGCTCACCAAACAGGCTCAGATTGCCCTGCAACCGATAACTGAACCCGGCACCCGCTTGTGCGGAAAACTGGAAACCGTCGATGCTGCTACCTATTTTGGTATGGTACACGATGCTGCCATTATGTTCAATCTCCTGCTTATAAATGGAACGGAGTCCTTTTTCAATGCTGGTCCCACCCAACAGATACACATCCCATGCGTCATTCTGCCATACGGTATACCTCAAGTTCAAGGGTATACCTATATAATGCTGTTGCAATGTGCCCCGGTAAATGAATTGATCATTTCGCCTGTAACGTGAGAATAGATAAGTATACGACAATCCGGTCTCCAGGGTTATGTCTTTGGCTATCGGGAAATCGGCTGTCAAACTGAAAGATACAGGCAGACGATGGACGACATCGGTATAATCACCAGGGTTAAGCAGGTTGTAATCGCCGCCGGAACCCACACCGCTCCCGTCATTATACTCGCCACCCGGAAAATTGTCATACACTTTATCGGCATCATAGCCTCCCAATGAAAAATCCAGGGGAAAGCCTCCACTTCCCAGCGCGGCCATCAATGAGCGCGGTTTTTCAGTTTGGTCAGGTTCTGAAGACCCGATCTGCTCCGCAAAGGCTGTTGTTTGAACACTTTTTTCAAGTTTTGGGATTTCCTCCGGCTTTTGATTTTTTTCCGGCTCTGGTGTTTTTTCCGGCGACATTTCGTCCGATTGTATAACTTCTCCCGATTTGGGGAATTCTTCCGGTCTTAGGAGTTCTTCCTGTTTTGAAGTTTTTTCCTGTTTGGGAATTTTCCCAGTTTCACCGGTTTTTTTCAATATTCTCCTGCTACTACCAACAATCTGATCCGGATCCAATTTCTTACCTGTACTGCTTTTTATATCATCATGGATAATATCCGGTACAACCTCCTCTTGTGCTTTTTGTTTGGGAGATGGCGTGTACTCCGCGGATTGTGTATCCTCTGTAGATTGTGAATTCTCCGTAAGCAAAGGTCCGTCATCCACAGGATTCCACAAAAACAATATCGCCAGCACTACTACAGCCACACCCGCTGCCACCCAAGACCAGGAGCCAGAAACAGTTTTTTTGCGTGGCGGGAGTTTTTCCGCCAGCGAATCCCACACGTCAGGACCAACAGGCATCTGATGCTCGCGCAGCTTCTCGCCGACTTTCCTCGAAAAGTCATCCGGCTTATCTATGTATTGATCATCTGACCGCATCTTCTCTCCCTGTTATCTATTATACTCCAGTAACTGTGTAACTCTCTTTTGCAACAATTGCCTTGCCCTGAAAAAGAATGACCGTGACGTACTTTCGGGTATACGCAACAATGCCCCAATTTCCTTATGGCTAAACCCTTCGACAGCAAATAAATTAAAAACCGTTCGATGAATATCCGGAAGTTCGCTGATGCAAAGCATTAAATCGTCAGCTGTGATATCTGCCATATCGGAGGCATTTTCAGAACATTCTATCTGAACGTCCGTTAACAGTTCTTTTTGCTTCAGCCGGTTCTTTTTCCGCATATAATCGAGTGAAGTATTCACAAAAATTTTTCTTATCCATCCCCCAAAAGAACCTTTTCCCGAATATTGCCCTATCTCCACGAAGATTTTCAGGAATCCTTCCTGCAACACGTCCTTGGCATCTTCCACATCGGAGACGTACCGCCTGCATAGCGCCATCATGGACGGAGCGTACTGGTCATACACTTCTTTTCTCGCCCACAATTTACCCTGCTTGCAAGCAAGTATTAATCGTTGTTCCGACATAAAATTTCCCTGTTTATTATAATGACGTTTGCTGAATGCAAAACGTTGCAGTAGAGAAAAAAATTTTTCAGGTGATCTGATTTTGATGGAGATTGATGGAAATTGATATTTGAAAAATCAAAATATTCAAAAAATTAGAGTCGAGAATCTGAACAACTCATAAAATATTGTCTTGATTCCTGACTCTAAAAATCCTGGCTCTACCGTGAGGGGTTTACTCGGTTTCCTTGCTGTAATTCGGCGCTTCGCGCGTGATCATCACTCCGTGGGGATGACTCTCCGCATAACCTGCAGAGGAGATACGGGTGAATTTTGCCTCATGCAGCCTTCCGATATTCGCTGCTCCGCAGTAACCCATACCGGAACGCAGTCCCCCTACCATCTGATAGATCACCTCCTGCAGTGTTCCTTTGAATGGCACGCGGGCTTCAATGCCTTCCGGAACAAGTTTCTTGATATCATCTTCCACATCCTGGAAGTAGCGGTCCTTGGAGCCCTGCTGCATGGCGGAGAGCGAACCCATTCCCCGGTAGGATTTGAATTTACGGCCATTGAAGATAATAGTCTCACCCGGCGACTCTTCCGTACCGGCCAGCAAAGAGCCCATCATCACCGAAGAACCACCTGCCGCCAACGCTTTCACGATATCTCCCGAATAGCGTAATCCACCATCGGCAATCACCGGAACTCCTGTACCTTTCAGGGCAGCGCCCACTTCATAAATAGCTGACAACTGGGGTACTCCAACCCCCGCGATTACACGGGTGGTACATATCGACCCCGGGCCTATCCCCACTTTCACGGCATCGGCACCGGCATCGACCAAAAACCTGGCGGCATCGGCAGTGGCGATATTGCCCACCACCACATCAATTTCGGGAAAGGTCTTCTTTACTAATTTCAGCATCTCTCCTACCCCTTTGGAATGTCCGTGCGCGGTATCTATCACGATCGCATCCACACCTGCTTCAATAAGGGCGGTGGCACGCTCAATGGAATCATATGTCACACCGATTCCTGCCGCCACACGCAGCCGTCCCTGTGCGTCTTTACAGGCAAACGGCTTATCCTTTGCCTTGGTGATATCTTTATAGGTGATCAGGCCGATCAACTTATTGTTGGAATCGACCACGGGTAGTTTTTCGATCTTATGCTGTTGAAGGATTTCTGCGGCATCTTCCAGGTTGGCTGTCTGGCGGGTGGTAACAAGATGCTCCTTCGTCATCACATCGCTAATCTGCTTCTCCATCGACTTCTCAAAGCGGAGATCACGGTTGGTGACGATACCTACCAACCTATTGTCACCGTCCACCACAGGAATTCCTCCAATTTTGAACTCCGACATCATGGCCAATGCGTCGGACACTTTTCGGTCGGGCGTAATACTGATAGGATTCAGGATCATACCATTTTCCGCACGTTTCACTGCCCGTACCTGCTTGGCCTGTTGGGCAATGCTCATATTCTTATGGATCACACCGATCCCACCCTCACGGGCAATGGCAATAGCCATCGTGGTTTCGGTCACCGTATCCATGGCAGCCGACACCATGGGAATATTAAGCGATATATTTCTGGAAAACTGCGTAGAGAGATCTACATTCTTGGGGAGTACCTCCGAGTAGGCGGGCACTAACAGAAGGTCGTCGAACGTCAACCCTTCCATGATAATTTTATTTGCAATAAATGACATAAGTTTTCACTTTAAATTTTTATTGCATACAAAAGTAAGTATTTTTTCGCGAACTAATCCGATCTGTGATGTTAATTTTGATGATACTATGGCAAGATATCCAGTTTTTTGAATATTTGGGTAATATGTTCAAGGGAATAATCTATCTGCTCCTTGGTATGGGTGGCCATCAACGAATAGCGGATAAGCGTGTCGCCCGGGGAAACCGCCGGAGATACGACCGGATTGACAAAGATGCCCTCTTCAAACAGGAGTTTGGTGACAAGGAATGTCTTATCGTTGTCACGCACATAGAGCGGCATAATAGGTGTTGCCGTCGGCCCCAGTTCAAACCCTCTCTCTTTGAATTGATTGATCGCGTAATGGGTGAGCTCCCACAAATTCTTCACCCGTTCGGGTTCCGATTTCAATATATCCAACGCGGCTGATGCGGCGGCAGTCGCAGCCGGAGTAATACTTGCGCTGAATATATTAGTCCGTGCATTATGGCGTAAATAATTGATCACAGGATAATCGCCGGCCACAAATCCGCCGATTGATGCGAGTGATTTGCTGAAAGTACCCATCACCAGGTCCACGTCACCCAGTATCCCGAAGTGGTCACACACGCCACGCCCGCAGTATTTCCGGCCCAGGACACCCAGACTATGGGCTTCATCCACCATGATATTGGCATTGTATTTCTTCGCCAGTTTCACAATCTCGGGAAGATTAGCCAGGTCGCCTTCCATGCTGAAAACGCCGTCTACCACAATTAACTTCACCTTTCCCTGATGGCAACGTTTTAGCTGCTTCTCCAAATGCGCCATATCGTTATGGCGAAATTTAAACTTTGTAGAATAGGAAGTACGCAACCCCTCTATAATAGATGCATGGTCCCTTTCATCCCAGATAATAAAATCATCCCTCCCGGTCATACATCCCAATACACCCTCATTGACGGAGAAACCGGTAGAAAAGACAATGGCCTCATCCTTATTCATAAAGTTAGCCAATTTCCGTTCCAACTCGATGTGAATATCGAGTGTTCCGTTCAGGAAACGGGAACCGGCCATCCCGGTACCATATTTTTTTGTGGCGGCAATGGCCGCCTCCTTTACTTTCGGATGATTGGTCAACCCCAGGTAGGCATTTGAACCGAACATCAACACTTTTTTCCCGTTGATGACGACCTCGGTATCCTGGTCGCTCTCAATAGCCCGGAAATAGGGGTAGATGCCCGCAGCCTTTGCACGCTGTGGAGCATCATATTTCATCATTTTCTCCCTTAAAAGATTCATCTAAAAAAAATTTAAAGAATAAGCCCCCACTTAAAAAGTACCGGAAGCATCTTTTCATGCATGAACGCAATCAATTTGCAAAGATAGCAATTAATTTAATTTCCGAAGTAGGGTTAATTTTGAAATATGGAGAATAGACCTGAAACTAAGTTTTCATAAACTTTTTGAATGATTCGTCAGTGAAATAGTACTTTCTATCCGCAGAATTGAATATTTTTGCAGGAGAAAAATCTCTGCATAATATGAATCTGTTCGAACCGGTTCCATTCTACTATGTACTAACTTTCGCGACTTCTTCCGTCATCATGGTGCTGGCCGCGATGTTGGCAGGCATGCATATCCCGTCGGATGAAAGGCTTTCCAATTTCCGGACGGCAAGGTTTTACCTGTCGCTCTCCTACTTGGTACTGGGCATATCCGGATTTTTCAGTTTTTTCATGCAACGCGAGGCGGAAGACAAAATGCTGCTGGCCTCCTCTACCCTGGTTATCGCTTCTTACCAGGCATTGCTCTTTACCTATACCATATTGGCGTTGATACAACCGCTTTATGTCAAACGGAGAATGATCGTGTGGCAGTTGGCAATTATTACTATTGCGAGTGCTCTTTTACTGACTGCCTTGTCGCTGCTTCCGCGCTCTTCTTTCCTTATAGTTTTTGCCATGGCGGTGACAGGCTATTTCTTCCAGATTACCTTTTATACCCATACCTTCAGGTCACAATACAAAGTGTGTCTCAATTCTTTGGAGAACTATTACGAAGAGGATGAAAAGATCCGTCTTCGTTGGGCCCGTTTCGGATTTTACAGTGCATTGGCGATCGGCATCCTCGCGCTGGTGTCACTGTTTCTGGATTATTATTTTTATGCCCTGTTTTCCGTTATCTATACAATTTATTATGCCTACATGGCCACCCGGTTATATAATTACCAGATAGATTTTCAATTCGCGATCCCTGTCATCACGCAAAAGGAAGATGAGGAGAAGCTTCAGGAGGCAGTTAACGATGAGGAATCTGCCCGTCTTGCAGCACAAAGCGAACAGTTCAGGCGTGTGCTGGCGCGATGGGTGGCCGACAGGAAATTCACCGAAACGGATGTCAGTGTCGAAGAAATAGCCCAATCGCTCGGAGTAAGCCGCAGTTTCCTGCAATATTACTTCAGAACCTATATGCAGACCGATTTCCGCATATGGCGCTCAGCGCTGCGCATTGAGGAGGCACAATCCATCCTCAGGGACAATCCCGGCATCTCACTCGAGAAAGTACGCGAGTTGGTCGGTTTCAATCATCGGGCGAACTTCCACCAGCAGTTTCAGAAGATCACGGGGCTAACCCCCACGGAATACCGCCAGCAACAGTCGGAGTTATCATAAACATCTGGTTTATCAAAACCTTTCCAATCTATTATTTTTTTTGTTATTTTTTTACGTATATCCCCAAAAATAACAAACAAAAAATCACGGTTACGGGCAAACTGCATATATTTGCTACAGTACAGACACATCTTAATGCAAGTCCACTATAACTATGAGGTGCTATTACAGGAATTTTATTTTTCTATTTTTCATTTCGGCACTGTGCGCTTACCCCGCCTTCCCGCAGGACAAGACGCAAGCCTCAGAAGATGCACCGCCCAATGCCATCCAACGCCAGGGTGACAGCCTGCTCAACAGCCTGATGGACAACCTGCGCATGAATCGTTTCGACGAAGTGGACAAACATGCGGGCAAGACGTTGGCATTCCTCAAGGAACATGCGCTCACCGACGCCATGTACATGGCCTACAAGCAACAGATACTCAGCTATTGCAGGAGGGGGATGTACGAAAAGGCACTGGCGGAGATAGAGGAGGTATACCAGCAAGCACGGCGGCAAAACGACGATGAAAGCAGTTTTTACATGCAATACCTCATGGGGGTCGTCTATATGCACCAGGACCGGCTTTCCGAAGCGGAAGAACATTACCGGCAGAGTATTGAGGAAGCAGCGAGGATGAATAAAAGACCGTTCGGGCTCATCGGGGTATATTTCGAATTGTGCAATATGCTGCAGGCCACCGGCCGTTTCGACGCGTTTTTCGAGATGGCGGGAGAAACTGAAAAACTCCTTGAAGGAATAATCAGGGAAAATCCGGACAATCCGCAGCACACCAACAGGAACAATTTATGGACATTGTATGCCTTCGCTTATAGCTTTATGGGCGATTTCGACAAGACAGAATCCTATTGTAACCGGATTGACAGCCTGCGCGAGGCCGATGCCGTGTCATTGGGGAACACCACCTACTTGCGCGCCCAGATATGGGAGGCGAGGGGCGATTATGACAAGGCGCTGACATATATCGACCGGGCAATTGAGATTGACCCCACCTACAGTTATGCCCGGTTCACCAAGGTGAGGATCTTGTCGCGCAAGGAAAACGCACCCTTGACCTGGGCCGAAACCGAAAAGACAGTAACCTACATCGACTCGCTGCGTGATGCTTCTTTCAACAGGCAACTCGACGAACTTCACACCCAATATGAGGTAGACAAGCATATCGCGGAAAAAGAAAAAACACGCCATTTCATGTACTTCGCCCTTGCCGGATGCGTCTTATTGCTCGTCACGCTCGGCATCCGGATCTATTATAACCGCAAGATCATGAAGAAAAACAAAACGCTGGCAAAGCAGATAAAAGAGCTCCAAACACAACATGAGAAGGCAGAAACAACACTACTCAATAAAACCAGTTTTGTAGCGAAAAATGGAAACAGCAACCTTTGCCCTGAAAAACGGAAAGAGCAACTATGTATGGACATCCGCGACATGCTCCTCAAAGAGAAGGCATACCACGATCCGGGCATAACCCGCGACCGGTTAATTGCACGTTTGGGCACCCATAAAGATCTCTTTATCGAAGCATTCCAACAATGTTTCGGCATGTCGTTCACCGAGTATGTCAATTTTCTCCGACTGAAGGAAGCCATCACCCTGCTCGAAAGGTCGGAGCTCCCCATCGAGGAAATCTCCGAAAAGGTGGGCTTCGGGTCGGTAAGAACCCTGCAACGGCAGTTTCAGGTCAAATATAATATGTCGCCGAAAGACTACCGCAAGGCGACCATTGCATAAATTTCCAACGCCTGTATAGATAGCCGGGTTCCTGATCCTGTTATTTTTTGTCCGGGAAAGTGTTATTTTTATAAAAAACAACTATCATACAGTGCTGGCAATCAACCAAAAGCAAATTGTCGTGTTTTTCTGACGAATTGTCGCATGGATTTCAGGCTCTCCGGAATATATTTGCACCGATAAAAAACAACAGATATCCAATCATGGATCCAACCAGTATTTAACTAAAAAAAAGAACAATGGAAACAAAACAAACCAATCAAATGCGAAACAACCCGCAGGAAGAGGTGATGGAGGTGTACGAGAAGCCTGCCATCGAAATGATAGAAATGGAGATGGAGGGCATCCTGTGTGCCAGTGGAGATAACAGTGGAGATAACTTTGAAGGTGGTGGGGGATGGGGAAATTAACTTTTTTATTATCAACTATTCACAAAAAACAAAAAAAATGAAAATATCAAAATTAACCGTTTTAACTATTGCCGTAGGAGTGGTGCTTTTATCCTCGTGCAACAATGACGAGCTTGACATAATAGAAGAACAACAAGTAGCTGCACCTACTTTCAGCGGTACAATAGTGCAGTTGGCAGATATCAGCGCATCGAAAACTAAAGCCGGAGTGATAGAAGACAATGCGGACTATGCCGATGGCGAACTGTTCTACTGGCACAATGACGATGAAATAAAAGTGTTATTCTTCGAAGACGGGGATCTTGGCAGTACACCCGTTGAGCTTATTTATTCTGCGGTTGTCCCCAATGAAACCAAACCGAACAGCTGTGAGTTCACGACAACGGGCAGCATCGACCCCGGCAATTATGCGGTGTACGCCCTTTATCCTGCCGATGGTTGGAGCAAGGATGAGACAGGCTACAAAGCTGAATTCGTACAACAAAACTTCATCATATTTAGCGAAGCATCATCTGCACACCTGAAAGATTATATGTTTATGAAGGCAGATGCCGGAAACGTAACTATTTCCAGTGAAGGGAACAATAATGCGATCAACTTACACTTTCAACACCTGACATCCGTAATTCGATTCCATGTGACAAGCGACACCGATGCAAATTCACTGAAAATAAACTCTTTAACATTTAAAGAAATATCGGATGCCAATTTTTTCTATTATGCCGCTTACCTCAATAATATGAACGGGATGGATATAACACCTGTAGCCGGCTCAATGTGTCCCTCCCTTCATTTGCTTCCTTGGGAAGAGCTTCCCTTTGTAAAAAAAGGAACTGCCTGGAAATATGATTACTACCTGCCTGTTTTTCCTACTAAAACAAGTACACAAGATATGTTATTGGGAATTGAAACATATATTACAATTGATGAACATAACTTACAACAAGAAACTTTTGATACCCGTAACGGTCTTTCATTTTCTGATGAACTAAACTTTATACCTAATGGATTTGAGGCAGGGAAGAGTTATTATTTTAATTTAAGGACAACCTTTTGATAGCTCTAAAACTTAACACAGAATTTATAATACTTAAAACCTCGCAATGTACAGGAAATTGTATCGCAAAATGGGATTTACTTATAGGAAAAATCATGTCCGCATGGATACTTTATTTGGAGACGAAAACGGGAACTTTAAAATTGAGAAGGACTCCAAACCCTTCTCTTGGAGCATTACCGGAGGAACCTTTGAGATAACAGATTTTGACGTGACCATAGGCCAGGACCCTGATCATCGTCTCAAAATTGGAAACAGCCACAAAATGGACAACGAGCACCAATTCCTCTTTGAATTCGGCCGCCACGGAGACCCGGAAGTGGCCAAAACGTTCAATCAGCGCTGTCCTCCCGCCCATAACACTTTCAATCATACAGCCGGCAAACTCAACTTTTGGGTGAAGGGTACGTTGACACTGGCCTTCAGCAGTGGAAAAACATACACTTTCCCTAATACCTACTTTGCCCAGGGGCATGCCGGAGCTACTAATAATTGGTGGTTTGGCAACGATGAGATGGTGAATTCCACCAATCCCATCATAGCTTGGGATCCTTATTCAAAAACACCTCACGTCCCGGTTTATTTAGGAAATAACTGTTATGGGGTCATCAGTCCAAAGGAAGACGAGAACTTGCTTTTCAAATTCAAGAGAGGAGACGGGGCAATTCCCAATCCGGTAAATCATGTCAATCTCGTCGGCATATATCAGAGAAAGGGAGCTCCAGTATAGGCAGATAGCTGGGGATCCATCCACCATACAGACTAATGGCTTCTTCATGTGAATGAACCCTGGGATAACCGGACCTCGTGCCCGGTTGTTTTCTCCAAAAATATACCCAAGATGGAAATATCAGGATATGATACCAATAGGAAGAACGATCTCATCGACGAGTTCTTTTCCGAAATAGCAAAAGATATCGGGCAAACGCCTTCCTTCACCTCCAAAAAGAAGGAAGATTTCAATGCGGCGATGCACCGCCTTTTCGTCGAAGAGAAGACATACCGCGATCCGGAGTTGACACGCGACAAGCTGCTGAAACGGATGGAGATGGGAAAAGAGCCGTTCACCAAGTGGTTCCAGGACTATTTTGGCGTGCCCTTCAGGGAATGTGTCAACAGGTTGCGCCTGAAAGAGTCAGTCTTGCTACTCGAACAGTCTGACCTGCCCATTGAAAAGATCGCAGCGAAAGTCGGGTTCGGCACCGTCCGCACTTTCCAGCGCCAGTTTATGGAGAAATACGGCAAATCACCCAGCGAATACCGGAAAATGAAACAGGGATAAGTATGGAATAAACCTTTTACCAAAAAAAGGCTCTAACATCGAAATTTTATCTACTTTTATTCCCCGAAGTATAAAACAAGCAGTGATGGATAATAAATACAAAAAGCTGGTGAAATGCGTGTTGCTGGATGCCGTGGGTATGGCATCGCTGGCCATTCCGGCCGTCGGGCCGTTCCTGGATGTGGTGTGGGCGCCTATAGCCGCCTCCATCAGCTACAAAATGTTCGGAGAGAGAAAAGGTAAATATACCTCGCTGATTACTTTTATTGAAGAGTTATTGCCTGCTACCGACGTGATACCCTCCTTTACGATCTTCTGGTTCTTATTCGATTTCCTGGGAATAGGGAAAGAAACACAAAAAATAATTATATGAACTACAAAAAAATCTTTATCGCTGTCACGGCGATATGCTTATTCCTCTCTTGTTCCACCGGAGCATCCACAGAGAAGGGAAACGCCCTGCTGTGGAAAATATCGGGAAACGGATTGCAAAAACCTTCCTATATTTTCGGGACACACCATCTTGTGCCTGTCTCTTTCCTGGACAGTATCCCCGGTATTGAGGCCGCTTTCGACGAGACGGAACAAACCGTGGGCGAACTCGATATGGGTGATATGCCGGAGATGCAAATGAAGATTATGGGCGAAGCCATGATGCCGCCGGAGGTGACCTATGAGACCCTCCTTCCGCAGGAGGATGTAGCACTGGTAGACAGTATGCTCCGGGACATAATGGGTATAGGACTCACTCAGATGGGGCAGTTGAAGCCGGCCATGCTCTCGAACCTGATCTCAGTATCGCTTTATCAAAAATATTATCCTTCCATCGCTTCGGCACAGAATATCGACCAGTACTTCCAGGAAGAGGCGCTGAAGCGTTCACGTCCCGTTGTGGGACTGGAAACGGTAGAAAACCAGATTTACGTATTGCTCAACGCGCAATCGCTGGAGCGACAGGCTGAGTTGCTGGCCTGTATGGTGAAACATCCCGAAATGTTGAAAGAGCAGATGGATAAACTGCAGGCAGCCTACCATGCACAGGACATCCAGGCTCTCCGTAAATTATATGAAGAAGAAACGCCGGATGATCCCTGCCCCCCCACGCAAGAGGAGATGGACCTGCTGAATGGCGACCGCAACAAAAAGTGGCTTGCACAACTCCCCGCCATCATGAAAGAGAACTCCTCTTTTATTGCCGTCGGCTGCCTCCACCTCCCGGGCGATGACGGGGTGCTCGAAGGATTACGTAAGCAGGGATACAGCGTAGAGGCAGTGCAATAGATTTTTTGATCTGTTTTAATGGTGAACTTGTTAAAAGCTGACTGTCACACTTTTACCTGCATAATTGCCTTGGGGCAGTTCAATAGAGATATGACTGCCTCCTTTAGCAGCATTCCAGGCTGCCTGCCAATTATCTCCGCTCCCCTCGATCCTGGCAGAAACGAACAGGTTGAACCTCGTCAGTTCACGGTTGGGATCGGAGACGGAAATATGGGTAATCGCTCCATTTTTCATTTTCACCATTACAATTCCGGGATTATCGGAAGAGAGAGTCAGGTTGTCTCCTATATTTATTTCTCCTCCCTTGTAAAATACTGCCTGACAAATATTGTTCCCTGTATGCCTGACAGCCTGTATATAAGGGGTATTCACTAAAATATCAATATTTTTGGACGAATTATTTTGTTGCATCTCCTCTAATGAGGTGGCAGGAACAATAATATATTCATAGGTAGCATCAGACGGTCTTCGTCCATGGTCGAACCACAGTTTGAACACCTCCATGCTGACTTCTGCTTTCGGTGTGCTGGTCTGCTTGTTGATATCCCACCATGAGCCGGTCGCGCTGTTATTCTTCAAAGAGACCTTCGATGTTCCGGGAAAGACGTATCCTATCCCGTCATGGAAGACCCAATCCACGTTTTCATATTCTCTCTCCCCTTTGGCAAGTACCGACTGTCGGTTTCCCGACGAAAGGGTTACATCACCCTTTAGTAAACATTGATTCAGGGTAGTGGCTACCGGCGATGGCTGCCTGCAGGAAATTCCGGCTCCCAGGCAAACGTATTCATCGCCAAAGAAAAACCATGATTTACGGGCTACCAGCGGATCGTGCGGGCTCATAAAATCAAAGGCAACAGCACCGTATGTGCCATCGGTTACCGCGCCCACAAAATCGGTCAGGCCAAGTTTCTGTATCTCCCCCGGGGGAGGGAGCGACTCTTTTTGCATGATAGTGGTTCCCGGAACCTTTTGATAGTCGAATACCGGAAAGATGTCATCATACTCTTGTCCGGTACGTGAAATATGGTTAGTCCCGTCGCCCCGGTGATGATTCAAAAGGCCTTCGCTGTTGTAACCCACCTCCATATTATATGTACGGGTAGAATACATCCTTACCGACGCATACCACTCGGGACGTTGATACGCGAAGTGTTCCGTATTCCAGAAAAAAGTGGCATGCGACAGGGTGGGTTTGATTCCGTCATGAGTGCGGATATTGACGATCTCCTGCAACTCTTCGCCCCTGTAACGGGTAGTCTTTAAAAGATCCTCCGCATTTCGTGCGCTGAATGGGCGCAAACTACCGCGACGGCTCACCTCCCGGTTTTTTGCCCCCGGGTCGGGGTACTTGCCAAAGGCTGCCATTTTACAAATGCCATCCAGGTAATAATCCACCAAACGTGCTATCTTGTCTTCAGAAAAAGCATAACCGGTATCTGCCGTATACACAGCCCACTCGATAAAAGAATCGGCATAACCCAACCCGTAGGAAAGGGTGTTGTTCACCCCATCTGTCCTGTGATGGAAGCTATTCCCGTATTGAATGCCGCGTCCACCTGCAGAACGATTGGAAAAACCGCCTTCGTGCAGACGATAGGTATACCCATACTCGCGGCCGATCCACTCTACATATTTAATTTCATTTTCAATTACTTCGATCACTTTCTCAAAAGTGTCTCCGTCCCCGGTAAATAACATGTTTTTGGCCTGGATGCCGGCGATCTTTATCCGGTCGCCGCCCGGCCGTGCTCCCGGGGCATCGATATGCGCCCTGCCTATGATCGGTTGCGCTTTTTCTACCAGATCTTTTGACAGATCATCCCCTGTAATCAGCATTAGGTTGACGAGCTGGGTAGGGGTACCGATTTCATTATTCCACCAGTTGCCGCAGATATAATCATTATCGACCCAATGCCTGAGTGCCAGCTCAATGGTGTTTTTCAATTTCCTGCTTTTATAAAATTGGGATGGTTTCACCCGGTATGCCCGGGCAAGTAGCACCATGTTTTCCAAATGGAGGGTATGCTGGAAACCTTCATTCGACACATCTTCATAGTCAATATCAGGCCACATCCCATCATCACTGATGGTCGCGATCAGCCTTTCCACCTCACTACTGTTGTCATAAGGAACCATAAGTGATTTCAGTACCCGCTCTTTAATAACTTTTATATCGGCAGGGCCGGCAGGGTTACTGATCCCGCCAGTCATCGCCCCGCTGAACAGAAACAATAAACCCAGTGCGACTATTACTCTTCTTGTCATTATTTTTGTATTATTCAATTGTATAAAATCTTTTCTGACTACTGTAGTAATCCTTAATCGGTGAGCGAATAATGAATGATTGTCCCGTTTACATCAATTTTTACGGGTTGATTGCCGGAAACCGAGTACTCATCTTTTCCATTGATCCGGACAAAAGCGGAAGTAGGAGTACCAAAAGCGGAAGCGGGACTACCGGCTGCATTCACTTTTACACCGTCATAAGCGATATGGTATCCTTCTCCCAGATACAATGATTCCAAATTCCCATTCACATCCAATGAAATAACGCCAAAAGAGCCTGAGAAACTAAAATGATCGCTTTGAATACTTCTTTCCGCGCCATTGCCCTGAAGAATTATCTGGGAAGAACCATCGGCATGCCGGACACGGATTGCCGTATTTTCACCGTCACACAATTCAGCAATCCTTTCAACCGATGATATCGTGTTTTTGTCCTTAGACCCGGAAGGTTCAAAAACAGCGATAAATGGGTCTGTCCATGCCTCCTTTTCAGTACGGACGGTAAACAGCGGCAATGGCCGATTGAAATATTGCCGGCCACCGGTCCTGACTGCCGGCGATTTTGCCCGGTAGTAAGTCTTGTCGGAAGCGGGTAAAAAAACATGCATGAATACCTCCTGTCCCTGCCTGTCTTTAGCAGAAAACAAGCCTCTTACATTTTCCCTTACATTCTCCTTTTTCTCCACCTCAGTGAAAAATCTAAATCCGGGATGATCTTTTTCTACCACGGGATATTTGGCAGGCTCCATCTGTAAAGAGTTACCCGACTGATCTGAAAAAACGAAAGAATCACCGATGTTATGATAGATATAATCATTCGATATCGGGTTATCAGAACGGAAGATATCAATATAATAACCGGTTGAGTCGGATGTGCGGATGATACCCATCGTACGGAGTTGATTGGTTTGGGTGGATATATCCAGATAGCGGGTATCAGTAAATGAGTGATAAGGTGAAACGCCATTCTTTCCTGCCAAAGGTTCCATGGCAGCCAACTCTACCTGGCCGACATTTTTCTTCCCGGCAGCGCCGCTGAAAGGTACAGAGCTTGATCTACCCGCTGCCACCACTGTATTATGAGCTGCCCATTGGCTGAAATAGCCCTGGTGCAAGGGGTGTTCATAATTCGGGCCGGTGCCGGCATCAATCCCCATCACTTCACCACAACCATATAACTCCATGGCCATGCCATTGCAATGATTGTGGTTATAACTTGCCCCCTGCACACCATACATAAGTCCCCGCTTTTCATCCGTACCGTTCCTTTGGAAATAGAACCGAGCAAAATCCAACTCCCCACTCCGTGGCCATGCATAAGGCTGTGTCTCCACATCCGGGAAATCGGGCAGATAAGTAAGCAAACCCATCAGACCGGATTTACTGCGATCATATATTCCATGGTCGGTAATCGTATTCATGGCCGCCATCATCCCCGACACCTCCGGACGGTTATATCCCGCGGCAACCACCAACCCTGTTTCCAACGTCTCAGGGCTTTGGAAAGCCCTTCCGGTATCACCGAAGGCAGAGACATACAGATTGGGGAATGAGTATTTTAACATGGCATAGGTGGCGCCAAACAATGCAGGATATTGTTGAAATACCGGGTATCCATTCTTCTCCAGAGTAAAGGCAGCTTTGATAAGATTGGAGACAGGGAAGTTATGGTATCCTCCCGGTTCTTTCCAGTGTCCATCCGGGGTAAGCCACTCTTTTACAGTAGTGGCAAGACTCAAACGCCCGCAAGACCCGTCAATGGTATCCCTTTCCAGCACAAACTGAAGGTAATAATCCTGTTTCTCTTTATCATCAAGGCTCAAAGTGGCATACACTAAAGTCGCGCTCACCGCCGCATACCAGTTATTATTCCAGAATCCCCTGAAGGTAAGGGTGGAGGCAAACTTTTCAAAGACATTCTGATACCGGCTCAACTCATATCCTTCTTTTTTCAGGAAAGGATATAAAAAATCGTATGCAAGTATCAAACTTTGGTACCGGTTATCACCAAGCGTCTGGATATCTAAAAGTCCGGTCCGGCATGCGCCCACAATGGGTTCCTGATAATAGACACCTTGTGCCCATTGATGTAATATATCGGCGGCAAACCTTGCATAACTTTCATCGCCTTTTAGCCAGTAAATAACGGCAGCACTCAGGGCCAGGTCATTGATCTCCCCGTTGATTACCGAGACAAATTGCTGAGGATCAATAAAATCCTTCTTGCCGGTTTCGGTATTCAACAACCACATATACATGGAAGTATCATTAGGAACCAACTCTTCAATGGACGGCATAATGTAGGGAGCACCACTCCCGGTAACCGGATTCCTTTTATGGGTGGAGACCCTCACCGTGGGGACCGGCGCGTTCCCCGAGTATCTTACGATGCAATGGCCTGCCCCGTCATCATAAGCATGGGTATAGCGTTTTCCTTCTACCCGGTTCATAAGGTACCTGTCCAGTATCCACTCCGGGGCACTCTCATGTCGCTTCACATAGGGGGTTACCTTATCATAATGCTCGTTGAATATGGATCTGGCCCATTCGTGCTGCTCTATTTTATCAAGAATATCTTTCTTCTCGGCATCTTTCACTAATAAACGGGGATGTCCATACTGATCCTGACCCATACTATAAAAAACAGACGCACTCAGGATAAAGAGAAATACAACTACTCTGTTCACAATCTATAAACCTCTACGATAAATTATTTTCAAACTAAACTGATTCAAATAAACTAACCAAACTCTACAATTCCGAAAGTCGAATCTTTATAGAAGTTTTTCCATTGTCGATAGTCCATGCAGGCATCCTTAGTTCAACACGTTTCAAACCCTTCATCTGCCGGTCCAGTTGTAAGGGTGCAGGATAGAGGGATACCACCGACATAGCCAGGCCGGGATGGGAAATATTCTCCACTTTTAAACGCTTACCTGATTGTCTGAGGATAACTCCATTATCCACCAGTTCTACATCAGATGTAGTCATTAACTGCCATGTGACAAGTTCTGTGGCATCGAGTGTCTCAATATGATCTTCAATCACAAGTGAAGTAGCAGAATCTTTGATGAATCTCCGCTTAGCTTCCTTCAACTGTCCCCGGAAGGCAGGTGTCAGGTCTATGGTGGCTTCCGGCATTGCTCCGTCTTTAAAATCTACAATAGTGGCCAATCCATCCACTGCATGTAACTGGTCGTTCACTGTCAGGGTGCTGTGACCAAAATTATTTTTGGTGAGCAAGGTCCATCGCTCACATTCCTGACAACGGTTCCATAAGTCAAATCCGGTCTGTTCCAGTTCATGATAAGCCTGGTTTCCCGGATCCACCACCCAACGCACACCATTTAACTCAAAGACAAACGAACCGCCATCCATATTCCCATGGTTGACCGTACCCCGCCCTCCTTTTCCACCAAAGTAGTAATCGTGGGTATCACCCTTTTCGCCTGTAAAAATGACAACAGGGTTAGCGCCTCCCCCTTTCCAGGCTGTGGGGATTTCCCCTTTCCCTTTTTCTTCATATTGGGCAATCCACACCAATGCAGCCCCGGCGAGTCGTGATAATTTCCCCATCTTGTCGGGAGGCATTAGAAACCGCTCTTTTTCGAAAAAAGAAGCATTCCCGGTTTTTGCTGCAAACCATGCGAGGGTTTCATCTCCCTGCACACTACGCCTGTCGCCGCAATCAGCAAAATTATAATACCATCCGGATGGCGCATTCATCAGCACCCTGAAAACCGCACTTTCCTTGAATCCGGGATAACCGGAATGCCCGAAGTCTTTGCCAAAAGCGCTTTCAAGCATGGCTACAGTAGTTACTGAAAAGCTGGTGCCATATTCCCAATAGGTAGAACCCTCGGGATATACCCCATCGGGCATGTATTCAACCAGTGAATGGGGAAGGCCGTCCAACGCCCTTTGAATAGTTTTCGCAGCCAGTTCGGGATCCTTCCCGGCAATAGCAATAGAGGCAGCGATCATCCCGCCGTTACATACCTGGTTCCAGTTGTTCGTACCATAGGCCCAACTCGGATTTTTTCCATTTTCCGGCCAACTGGGACGAATACCCTTTTCAATGAGCGCATTTTGTGCCAGGTCAATAGTTGATTGCGGAAGATCACCCGCTGTCCAGTCGAGTCCGATAGCCACAGCCATCGCCATTTCCGCCACATCAAGGAAGTGGGAGGGATTCCAATCCCGGAAATTACAAACCGCTACCAGTTCCTCATTGATCCGGTACAACACCTCCGGGTCTTTATCGATGCGGTACACCATTCCCAGCATGTTCATGCGGTAGAGCATCTCGCGGGAGACCGACAATAACCGCCGTCCGGTCTGGATCCTTTCCAGTAAAGGTTCCTCCATGACTTTCCCGGCATTCAAACGGATAGCCTCATACATATTCCGGATAACCGGATCTGTTTTCAACTTTTGCCTGAGCATCTTTTCCGTGGAACTATTCAAGACAAGACGGGGTTGGGACTTCCTCAGGTTTTTTTTCAGGTATTGCTCCGTCATGGGATTGTCGAGCTTTGGTATATCATCCGTAACCGATGCTTTCAGTATACCTGACGGTGAGGTGGATGAAAGCAATATCATACATAAAAGAGAGATCACATAATGATGCTTTGTCTTCATATCTGTCCTATTTATTCCATTTATTTTCCTATTTCTGCTTTCATCCGAACCTCAACCGGGATTCAGCATTTTACCGGACTTCCGGCACAACGGGTGCCCCGCTGGCCAGGCGTTCCCTGCGAACCAGGGACTCGATAAAATAGTAGTCACCATATATGATGGGCACATTAATCTCAGAACCGGCCGGCAAATGACCAGTGCTCGATATGGTCAGGAATCCGTGCTGCTCATGCAAGCCGGCACGGTACTTCTTCGAGACACTTTCAATGATCCGGTCTGCCATTTCCCGATAATAGCCACCTTTTTCCGCACTCATTGTGGAAAGTTCATATAAGGCGGAAGCGGTAATGGTTCCGGCAGAGACATCACGCGGTGCATTAGGAATATCCGGGGCATCGAAATCCCAATAGGGCACTTTGTCTTCCGGCAGGTTCGGATGGGTCAATATAAAATTGGCGATTCCCTCTGCCTGGTCCAGATACTTCTTATCCCCTGTTTCCCTATAACACAGGGTATATCCATACAATCCCCAGGCCTGGCCTCTTGACCATGCCGATTCATGCGAATATCCCTGGTGAGTATGGAACTGGATCGCCTTTCCATCACCGGCCGCATCATAATCCACCACATGGAAACTGCTGTAATCAGGCCTGAAATGGTTCTGCATGGTCGTATTGGCATGGGTAACCGCTATATCGCGGTACCTGGGGTCGCCGCTCACCTTCGATGCCCAGAAAAGCAGCTCAAGGTTCATCATATTATCGATGATAACCGGAAATTGCCACTTATCACTATTATGGTCCCATGAACGGATACACCCGACAACAGGATTAAAACGGGAGATCAACGATTCGGCCGTTTCCAGCAGGATATCCTGATATCCCTCCACACCGGATAACCGCAAACCGTTCCCATAACTGCAATACATCATGAATCCCAGGTCATGCGTCCCCTTATAGCTTTTCAGCGATTCAAGGTAGCCGGTATGCTTCATTGCCGCTGTCTTCCAATAATCATCCCCGGTGAGTTCGTACATATACCACAGGTTCCCCGGGAAGAACCCGGAGGTCCAATCCCGGGCCCTTACCAACCGAAGCGAACCATCCGGTTCAATATTTCTTGGTGAGGGACGTTCTTCAGGAGTGGTACCGTTTATCTTGTGGACTTCATCAATGGCTTCAAAGGCAAACTGAAGCTGTTGTACGGCAAATGCAAGATTATCACGTACCAGGTCATCCTTTATCTTTCCGTGGGGTGACTGTGAAGTGCACCCCACGAACAGGATCAAAAATAAGAATAAATAATTTTTTTTCATTTTCTACATCTTATAGCGTTTCACACTGACAGTCATCCCCGTGGCGGCCGCTTTATTCACGAACACAAAAGCGCGGTAAGCACCGTCGGCCGTCTCAACCCATACGCCTGCCTCTTCTTTCAAAAGGAGTGCATGATGGATGGAACGGTCCATATTCACAGCCTGAAAATCCAGATCATCGATAAAATGGCTATACTGAAGGTCTGACAACTGCCTGTCCCTCAATCCATATTCCTGGATCATCTTCGTCGCGTTCGAGAACCCCGACGGGAAAACCACATTCGGGCGGTATGCTTCCGGTGAGCCGGCTGCATAGAATGCATGCGAAAGGTCGGCGTTGGTATGATAACCATACACGATATCTACCTGCGATGCAAGGGAAGGATCGGCAGCCAATTGGCTTTTCGAATAGATGACCGCTGCTTCCGCATTATTCCGGAATGAGATATAACACTGTTCATCAGGGGTAAGCGAAAGATTACGGGTCATGTGCATCGTTGAAATTTTATATGGGCCCATCTTGTATTCAACAGACTGCCCGTTGCTCGCTTTCGCCGAGAAGGTAAATGAGACCTCTTTTCCACGGGCTTCCTCCGGAATAATATAGTAATACCTCAAAGTCGCGGCACAAGTATCGGCAGTAAATTGTATTGAAGTAGCAGTCCCACTTGTCTGGCTCTCCGCCGCCACTAATACGGGGATATCCTGGCCGCTGGCATTGGTGTGGTATGAATTGGGGTCGAAGTAAGTGCCTGATGCCCCGGGGATCGACGCAACCACCTGTGCAGAGGCCAGCTTACCCAGCTCTTTGGGCAATGCCATGGCATAAGCAAACTCAATCTCCTGTCCGACCAGGTTCGGCGCAATGGGCAGGCTCCTTTTGATACAATCATTGGTCAGTTTCGTCACCGGATCACCCATCAATACAATGTCCTGATCACAACTCATTACACCCAAACAGGCCAAGGTGAGTACGACAAAATATCTAATTTTTAGTTTCATATGCATATCTTATTCTTTTATTTGATGATAAATATACTTTACAACCCTATTCAGTTCTATTGAAGGGGGCGTTCTACAATAAGGAAAGTATACTCTTTCTTTATTTTACGGTTTCCGGAAATCACTGTATACCTTTTTGCCGATGACGGGAATGATGACGGATTGGCCACAATCCTCTCACTCAACTGATTCGTAGCGCTCCCTGAGGACCAGTCCCCCTCCACAAAATCGATTACCATTTTCGACCCTGAAAAATCAGTCCATCCATTGTAAGACGGTATCTTGGGGGTTAACTTGGCATCTTCACACAATGATATGCGCGGCCAAAGGGTGGTTAACGGCGCACCAAAGCGAACGTATGCAATAGCCACCTGCGCCAGCGTATCCACATAAGCGTTTCCTACCCGGATCGTCTGTCCATCGGTATGCAGTAAATCAAAATTACTTACATAACATTCTTCCCGGTCAGTTATCAGCAAACCATCTTCATCTATCGGAAAATCATTGCTACAAGCACCTGCAAAAAACAGGAGCAGGGACAGGCATATAATTTTTATACTATATTCTTTCATACGATTAATTTATTTTTCACATTATGGTGTATGGAACTCGCTTTAATCATGTTCTGGTGTTTAATGATTTAGATGCTCGTTTCATATAATCTTATTTTATAATAAAACAAATCTATAACCAAGGTGTATTCTGCGTCAAATTCGGGTTGCGGTTCCGTTCGGATTGCGGTATCTTGAAAATATAGATCCGTTGATACGTTAATAACGATGTGTTATTGAAATAGGTATTCCGGAGTGCCCCGTGTGTATCATACATCCTGAAACCGGGTGAAGTCTGGGGTGGCAGGAAGGCGCGTTCAACGGATCGCCAGCGGCGAAGATCGAACATGCGGTGTCCTTCAGCGAATAATTCGATGATCCTTTCCTGCTCTATGGCATAAAAGAATGTCTCCTTGTCGGCATATTTTTCGGGTGCCAGCGCCGGAAGATTTCCCCGGTGACGGACTTTGTTCACCATCTCTACGGCGAGTCCGCCGTCACCGGTGGGTCCATATACCTCATTGGCTGCCTCGGCATACAACAGGAAAACATCCGCCAGGCGCATCACCGGCCAATGGTAATTTCCGTCGCCACGTCCTTGTCCTGCGTAGTTGCGTACAAATTTACGCATAATATATCCCGTCTGATCGGCATCGGCATTAATCGCGCCATAGCCGTCCACCGTCCCGGTCAACGTTTTATATCTGAATTTGCGGACCTGGTCAAAAGAGAGGTTTAACATCGTAACCATGGTCTCACCATCCCAAAGCAGAGTAGATTTCATCCTGTAATCCCTGTCCCTGTAAGACTCCGGGTTCAAAGCGGAATTCTCGCGTGTACGGGCATCCGCCACTGAAGGATTCACCGGTATGAGCGGTTCACAGAAATCACCGGTTATGATGGATTGATAGCGGTCAGCCAACTCGTAACGGGGTTGTCCCCATCCTTGGGAACCTTCAGTAGCCCGTGTGCCGAAATCGCGCATCAATTCCTCACCTTGCCCGGTACCGGTACCTCCATGGGTAAACCCGACCATCAGCTCGGGATCCGCATTGGCTGTCGGGATAAACAGGTAATAATAATTCGGCAAAACCTCACAGTCGCCCATTTCTCCCCATTCTCCCGGTTCACCGTTACGGAACAGGTTTATTCCCGATTCCTGAATCACTTTCTTCAGGTCATCTGCCGCAGCTTTATAGGAAGTGGCGGATTCAGCCGCATCAGGTGTGAAGGTCGTCAATTCGGGCCATCCCCCATTCGGTGCCACGGGTGTATTCCACGGCCATGAGGTACGGTTCCAGCTTGCCCAGTACAGATGCATCTTTCCCCTGAAAGCCAGGGCGCCCCATTTGGTAAAACGTCCCAATGCGACCGGCTTATCCGGCAATTTCTCCCACCCATAGGTGAAATCGGCCAGGATAGCGTCCTTAATTTCTGTCATCGGGGTCCGGGTGATGGAAGCTACTTCGTCGTTACTATTGATGATCCTGTCAAAATAAGGCACATCCCCCCACAGGGAGATCAGACGGAAGTAGACCATCCCACGCAACATGCGTGCTTCACCGATGTAAGCTTCCAGTGTTGCCCTGGATGCTTCCGTCGTCGCATTGGGCAACATTGCTTCCACATTCTGTATCACATAGTTGGCATGGTTGATGGCTGCATAGGCATACTTGAAATAGTTATCGAAGGCATCCCCATAGGCTCTTGAAGGGTTGTCATAATAACCATCACGGTAGGCAATGGCACGGTCCCCTGTCGACTGGCTTTCAGTGGCACGGCTCCGGAACCGGAGATACTCGCCCAGCCCATCGAACATATAATCACGCGAAAAACAACTCCGCGTTGCACTGTAGGCGCCATTCAAAGCATACTCCGCATCCGCTTCCGTTTTCCAGAAGAGGGGGGCGGACAACTCTCCTGCCGGTACCTGCTCCAGAAGATTGTCCCTGCATGAAGAGAAAAAGAACATACATCCTATAATACAAGCTACAAGCCTTATATAATTTATGTTGATTTTTTTCATATCCGTATATAATTTTTTCATTATAATTTAATATTTATCCCGGCGGAATAAGAGCGGTTTATCGGGAACAGGTCTCTCGCATTGCTGGATTTCTCCGGGTCAAGTCCCGGATAATTGGTCAACGTAAAAAGATTTTCACCCGAGAGATACACCCTTACACTCGAAATACCTAACCAGCTTAGCAGTTTGTTGGGTATATTATATCCTACCTGCAGGTTTTTCAGTCTTATATATGACATATCATATAAATAGAAGGAGTTGTCGGAGCGATTAGTGCTCGTACCAAGCCGGGGCCAGTCGGTATCCCGGTTCTCCAGTGACCAGGGTTTGTTCCAATGATCCCAGGTAGATGCATAACGCCTGTCACTGAAAGCGGTATTATTATAATTGGTGATCCAGTAATCTTTCCGCCCGGCAGCACCATTAAAGAGTGCAACCAGGTCGAAGCCGTTCCAGGCGGCAGTGAGGGTAACCCCTCCTGTCATCGTGGGACGGTCTCTTTGTACATTCTTATATGCCATCCTGTCTTTACCGTCAACGATACCATCCCCGTTCAGGTCCAGACGGATCACATCACCTGGCGACAGATCCTGAGGGGTATAGCTATACACGTCCTCCCAGGTTTGGGCTATACCCGCATCTTTATAGGTGTAAAGGTAATGGTATGGCATACCGATAAATACCCAACCACGCCCCAGGAATTCATTCCATTCTTCCAGTATGGTGCGGTTATATGCCCCGTTAAAATTCACGGAATAATCCACTTTCCCGATCTTGTCTCGCCAGGTGAGGTTCAATTCCACTCCCTTATTACGCATCTCCCCGATATTTTTTCTCGGGGCCGAATAGGCGCCCGTCAGCAACATCGACATCTCGGAAGGGCGGTTCATCCCACTGGTCAAACGGTTGTAGTAATCGATTTCGGTAGTCAATTGCCCATTGATAAAACTAAGGTCCAGCCCCAGGTTAAGTACTTTGGACTCTTCCCATGACAGGTCCCGGTTGATCATTTTCCTGTTTACAAAACCCTTGACAACGTCACCTGCCATATAGTTCATTGCCGTTAACGTTTCCATTTGTTCAAAGCGACTCACTCCGGAGTTATTTCCCGTACTTCCATAAGAAGCCCTGATTTTTCCGTTGAACAGCCATGAAGACAAGTAGGGTGCCAGAAAATCTTCCTGTGTAAATATCCAGCCCAGGGAAGCCGAAGGGAAGAACCCGTACTGGCTGCCTTTGACAAACTTGGAAGAACCGTCGACGCGGAAGTTAAACTCGAACAGGTATTTGTCATACCCCACATAATTAAGACGGCCGATATAGGAGCGAAGCCCTTCGGATTCAGAATTACCGGCATTGCTGATAACGTTGGTCAAAGCGCCATTGATCTCAGTAATAGTTGGATGTAACCGGTCGTTTCTGGATGCGTTGGTAAAACGTGTATGCCAGTATTCTTCACTGTATACAAACAATGCCGATATATCATGATCGCGGGCAATTTTTGTATGATAATTCAACCGTCCGTTCAGTTGCGTTTTATAATTTGTTCTTGTATTATCACTCACATTGGTATTGTCAGCTACATAATTCCTCCCCAGGTTTTCTCCCGTCTGGAAATTATAGGCCGGACCGGTGGGTGTATCCGCCCTTTTCTGGAAATAGTTATTATAGCTCAAAGCGTAATCAAGGTGCGCAGTGAAACCTTTAAACGGCTTCCAGTCGATATACATGCTTCCATTCACCTGTTGTTCGGTTTGTTTTGGCCTTCTCGGGTTATAATAGGAATAAGGATTGAAAGCCTGGATATCTTCTCCGTACGCCATGGCCCCTCCGTAACGCCCCGAAACGGGATCATAAGGAAGCATACCCGATATGGCGTACTGGAAGTCACCTCCGGCGGAGTCTGAAGAGTCATTATTAGTCAATCCATCCGCCCAACCACTAAATGTGAAATCGCTCCAGTTCCCGTCAAAACGGGCACCTACAGTAAATTTATCGGATAAATCCGAATCATAATTGAACCGGGCATTATAACGTGAATAATCATTATGGATTTGTATCCCTTCCTTGTCAAGTAACCCGATCGAAATATAGTAATTCGATTTTTCTCCTCCACCCGAGGCGGAGACCGTATAATTTTTCAGGGTACCGTCCCTGAAAACTGCATCATACCAGTCCGTGCTGGGGTATCGTAACGGGTCAATCATTCCCAGTGCCATCCACTGGTCGATGGTTCCGTCCTTAAAAATATACTGGTCCCGCAAAGTGCCGGATGCCGCCCTGTATTGATGAAGCGTCAAAGCACGGGGATAATCGGCCATGAATTCATAAGCACGGGTAGGTTTTTCCAAAGCCATCGAAGCGTTGAAATTAATCTGTGCTTTGGAGGCTCTTTTCCCTGTTCTGGTCGTAATTAATATAACCCCATTCGCTGCACGGGAACCGTAAACGGCTGCCGAAGAGGCATCTTTCAGCACGGAAATGTTCTCCACGTCGGCAAAATTGATACGGTTAATGTCCACATCCGGCATCCCGTCCACCACGACCAATGGAGCAGCATTATTCACAGTGCCTAATCCCCGGATCATCAGGGAAGCGCCATCCTTTCCCGCCATACTGGTGGTCTGGGTGACCTGTAGACCGGGGATCAGCCCCTGCAATCCGGAAGATACGTTCGACAAAGAGCGCCCGGTAATCTTCTCGTCTACGGAAACCGCGGCTACCGAACCTGTCAAATTTACTTTTCTCTGTGTTCCATAGCCGATCACGACTACCTCTTCCAACGTCTGGGTATCTTCAACCAATGTTATATTAAAAGAACTCACTCCTTCTGTTTTAATCTCCTGTTCCAGGAAGCCTATATAGGTAACTTTTATAGTAGCATCATGGGCTGCCATTAAAGAAAAGTTACCATCCACATCGGTTATAGTTCCGTTGGTTGTCCCCATTTCCAGGATATTCACACCGATAAGTGCTTCCCCCTGTTCATCGATGACTCTCCCTGTTATCCTTCTATTCTCCTGTCCTGCATTTTGCGCCACAGCAGCAGTGACTAAAATTCGGTTCCCGCGGATTTGATATTGCAGGTTACGAGGAACAAATATTTGTTGCAAAATAGTTTCTATAGACTGGTCCTGCGCAGATATAGTAACCTTCCCCTTTTCCTGTATATCAACATCCCGATAGGAAAAGCGATAGGTACTTTGTTTTTCGATTACATCGAAGAACTCTTTCAGAGTCACATCCTGCAAAGACAAGTCGATTGTATTCTGTGCAGATAATATAGTGGGTACCATGAGAAAAAAAACCAGAAAAAATATGCTTCGATAATTTTTTTCCTTAACTTTACCCACATAACTCTTGGTATTTATTATTACATTCATATAAATCAATAGATTAGTTGATATTAGTTAAATTTACTTACTTTGTACTTATCATGAACTGATGTCGACGGTCAAGCCGGAGAATGAGCCATATTCTCCGGTTTTTTGTATCATATTCGGTTATATTCTCATAGGCTGAAAAATTTAGGGTATTAATAATTTAATCATTTTTGTTTTGTAATATATAGAGTATCCTTATCTATCTTATATTCAAAACCATAGTGTTCTTTTAGAATATTGAGTATCCCGTAAATATCTTCATCGAACACTCCTGTATACCGGTCTTGCTCCAAATCTGCAATTTCCATTTCAACAGCCACACCATATTTACGACCTATTTGTCGAAGGACTTCTTTCAATGGCTCAGAACGGAATACTAATTTATTTTCTATCCATGCCGTTTCATCCTGGTTAAAGGATTTTGCTATTGTCAATTGTTTTGTCTGCGTGTCGAACAGGGCTTTTTCATTTGGATGTAATTGAGCGGTCTGAACGGGCTCATGGTTGGTTGATACTTCTACCGTCCCCGAAATCAATGCCAATTCCAATATTTTATCCTCTTCATAAACAGATAAATTAAATGTTGTACCCAATACTTTCACATTAAGATATTGAGTATGAATTATAAATTGTTTCTCAATGTCTTTTGCCACTTCAAAATAACCTTCACCTGTAAAGGAGATGCATCTGTTATAATGTCCAAAATTTTGTTGATAGGATAAAACCGATTCAGCGTTTAAACGCACATGCGTACCATCGGGCAAAACCATACTCACCCGCTCTCCTTTGCCGGTACGCATCACAAAGTCCCGTTCTCCCAAACGTGCATACTCTTGCTTCCCTACATATAAGTAAATAGACAAGCCGATCAGGAGAAGAAACAAAGCTGCCACACCTGCCTGGAACAATTTGAGTCGAAGCATTGCAGAGGTTTTATGAGGTGCCGTTTCCTGCTTGATATATTTAATTACCTTTTTAATATCCTTTTTGTAAAGAGGCGCACCAGAATTTTGATTTTCCCATTGTTGTTGCAATAGAAAAATCAGATCTTTGTCCGGAGTGTGATTGATATATTCCTGCAGTTCGGAAAATTCATCCGAACCGATTTCACCAGAAATATATTTCTGTAATAAATCTATTATATGATCATCCATAAAGATCCTTTTCGTGCTTGTTTATAACTTATATCCACAAACACGGGAAATATAACATATCAGATTATATGTTATAAAACATAAAACAAGAAACCGGTAAACTTTACCAATTCTTTTCGAAGGGATTTGAGTGAAGCGGAGAGTTGATTTCGAACGGACTGTTTTGTCAAGGATAGTTTGTCTGCTATTTCAGAAACAGAGACTTGCATTTCCTTATTCATTTCAAAAACTTCGCGTTGGCGAGGGGTTAATTTAGTCTTTGCTTTCTCATATTGAATAAGGAACTCATCCAGATCAAGCTTCTGTTCGGTAGTGTTTTCCGACAAGGCTACCTCGTTATTGTATGCCAGATAATCCCCCATCAGCGGATGATTGATTTGCCGTCGGAATTCTTTCAGGACAATGCGGTATGCTATGGTAAAAAGATAGGATTTAAATGATTGATCCGGATTGATTTGTTTACGTTTTATCCATATCTTGATAAATGTCTCCTGTACAATATCTTTTGTTATCGACCGCGATTTCACGAGTGAAAAAACAAATTGGTACAAATGTGGAGTCCAGTACTCATACAAAACAGTGAAATCTTTGTATGAATCATCCAGTAATCCCCGTATATGTATTTTTTCATCCCTCATTAAAAAATTATGTGATTTTAGGCCATAAAATTAAAATACTTTGTCCAAGGCCACAATTACCCGTGCACGAACACATAATCTGTAACAACTCTCCTCTTCAGAAAAAGACAATCATTCAACTGAAAGTCAATCATAAAAGATGTTGATTAACACAATAACGACTGTAAAATTAATAAAATTCTACAAATTATTGCCTTATATACTCAATTTATACAAAATTTCTTTTTAAGAACGCAAATCCAAACCCTGTATAGTAGTTCATATCGGCGAAGCCAATTATCATGCGAAGCATATCACCTTTTCTCCAGCAACGCCACATTTTCCACATGATGGGTGTGGGGGAACATATCGACGGGTTGCACACGGGTGACCCTGTAGTTGCTGTCGAGCAGGCTGAGGTCACGCGCCTGTGTAGCGGGATTACAACTGACATATACGATGCGCTCCGGTTCCGCCAGGAGGATCGTGTCAATCACACCGTTGTGCATGCCGGCACGGGGCGGATCGGTGATGATCACATCGGGACGACCGTGTTCCGTTATAAAACCGGCGGTAAGTATATCTTTCATATCACCGGCAAAGAAAACCGTGTTGTCTATACCGTTCAAGCGGGAATTCTCCTGTGCGTCCTGAATGGCTTCAGGCACATATTCAATCCCCACCACTTTTTTAGCGTTGCGAGCCACGAAATTGGCAATGCTGCCGGTACCGGTGTAAAGGTCGTAGACCGTCTCCTCACCCGATAATTGTGCAAAATCATGCGCCACCCTATAAAGATTATATGCCTGTTCGCTATTGGTCTGGAAGAACGATTTAGGCCCGATCTTGAATTTCAGCCCTTCCATCTCTTCATAGATATGATCACGGCCACGCCAGGCAATCACTTCCTGATCGGTAATTGTATCATTGGCTTTTTGGTTGACGATATAGAGCAGTGACGTGATTTGCGGAAATTTCCCGGCGATAAACTCCATCAGCTTCTCCCTTCTTTCCGGATCGTCTTCATAAAAGACCACGATCACCATCCATTCACCAATGGAACTGTTACGGATAATAAGCGTACGCATGAGCCCCTCCTGGTTGCGCAGGTCGAAAAAAGGATAACCGTTTTCCAGACAAAACTCCCGGACTGCGTTCCTGATCTGGTTGGAGAGGTCGTCCTGCAGCCAGCATTTGTTGATATCCAACACCTTGTCGAACATACCGGGGATATGAAAACCCAATGCATTCATATTATCAAACGTCTCTCCACCGGCAATCTGGGCTTCGGTTAGCCACTTCTTATTGGAAAAGGTGAATTCCAGCTTATTCCGGTAAAAAGTTGTTTGGGGTGCTCCCATAATAGGAGTGATAGCGGGCAGATCGACTTTGCCTATCCTCTCCAGGTTATCGGCAACCTGCTGTTGTTTATGTTTCAACTGCTCCACATAAGGAAGCATCTGCCACTTGCATCCGCCGCATACCCCGAAATGAACACAAAATGGCTCGGTCCTGGTTTCGGAATATTTCTCGAAGCGTACTACCCTACCCTCGGCAAAACTGTTCTTTTTCCGGGTCAGTTGGACATCCACCACATCCCCGGGCACTGCCAAAGGGATAAAAACGGCCCTGCCGTCCACTTTGGCAATCGCCTTACCCTCGGCCGCCACACTGGTGACCAGTATATTTTCCAGCAAGGGAAGTTGTTTCCTTTTTCTTGTCATGAATGAATGTGATAATTCAGAATTACTCTACGAGGGTCATCTTATAAATTCCCCCATCGGAATATTTTGGCCTGACTGAATAAAATGTCTTTTTATCATCACTGAGGAAGAAATCATCGTGATTATAGGAATAGGAGTCATTCTTTATCAAGGAGATATCCCCTTTCTCTATATCGACAAGATAATAGCCGTCGTAATTTATTTTATTCGAGAAATCAAATTGTTGATGTATGACCAGCTTTCCATCTGCCAGGTTGATGAGTTTAGGGACATTGATCTGTCTGTTCTTTACAAAAGGCAATTCAAAAACCACTTTCTGGTCTTTATAGATTAATAACCTTGAGTAGGAAGTATAGTTTTTTCCTTCGCTCACCTGATTATCCAGAAAACCGTCCCGAACAATATAATAACCCGATTTCTCATCGAAATAGACAATACCTGACTGTCCGTTTAGAAACGGGAGCGGCGTCTCAAACTCCCTGGTTTCATTGTTCATTATACTCCTGCCATAATAAATATGATCAAAACTATTTTCTGCAATAGATCTAAAATTGATGGAATAGGATTTCGACGTTCCGTCCGAAAGATTGATCAGTGTCGATTTGCCATCGGCTTTTGGATTGGTGATCAATATCGAATTATCAATCACACGGGAAAAATAACCATAGTCGGCCGATCCCCAGGCAAGAAATGTTTTTTCTTTTGATTGTAGATTATAACTCAAGATAGCGCAGCTATCCAGGCCAAGAAAACGGCTATCGGGACCCGTTCTACTGAAGACGATCAAGTCATTATCAGAAGCAGCTCTTAAATCAATGTGGAACCCGCATTCAATTTCTTCAGTCTTCCCGTCTGCCAATGACAACCGGTGCAGGATCGGTACATTGTTCACATAATCGATGAAGTAGATGAAATCACGGGATGGCGTTATGTCAAAAGCAAGCATATGCCCGGCTGAGGCTATCTTTTCAGAAATGAACTTATTGGCATAATTATGCCTATAACCATCCCTCATGAAATAATCCCGAAAATAGACTTTGTTTCCGTCTACTTTTCTGTGCCTGATTATCAAGGAATAGTGGTCTCTTTCATCAAAGGGATGATTTACTTTGAAGTCGTTTCCACCCCAGTAATTCTTTTCGGGTTCCGCCTTAAACACGATCGTGTCCTTAGGTTGCCATGAATTTAATAACAACAACTCCGCTATTGGATCGAACAGATCCTCTTTTGTACTCAATAAAAATTCATTATCGCTCAAAGGAGTTAATTTGAACTCCCAGTCGTAGGTAATAGTGCGCACCGTATCTAATCCGGATTTTCCGGACTCCGACTCCGTTTCTGCCGGACCTTCATGCTCGCATGAGATAAGAGCCAGAACGAAAGCGAATAAGAAAACAACAGATTTCTTCATAATGCTTTTTTTTGTAAAGTTAGCCTTTTATTAATAAAAGAAAAAATTATTTGTCGGCCTTTTTATACTTGGTTAAATTCTCAATGGTACGTTGCTGTGAATCGATAATATTGATTAGTTGCCTGTTGATATCTGTTTCATAATGAGACTCCGGCTCTGTGACTAATTGATCGTTTTCCACATTTCCCTTTCTCATTTCTCCCCTGCCAGTGATCAACCAATCCGGATTTAACCAATCAATTGATTGAATAATTTTTAATATCATCTCATATCCAGGATAACTTCTCCTATTTACAACAATATTTCTGACAGTTTGATCTTTTGATCCGATTTTTCTTGCAAATTGTGCCGGTATCCCATTACACTCAATTTCAATAATTTGAGCAATCCTGTCAAAAATAGTTTCATTTTTCATAGAAAAAAGCAATCATTTTATTTGTTTATACCAATAATATTATTGATATTTGCAAAACGAAATAAATTATTACAAAGTAAACGTTTTTATTTCACTTTTGAAATAGCAAGAAAACGCTATTTCCTTAACTAATACACAAAAAATGGAAAGAAATTCGTTTAAGAAGGGCTTAGGACAAGTACAGGTAAAAGATTTGGCTAAAGTGAAAGCTAAATTAATGCAGGCACTTGGTATTCGAACATCGCAGGGGCTCGGTTATCGTATCCGGGGGGTGTATTCCCTGAAAGTACACGAAAAGGAATTAATAGAATCTATCTTCGCTGAATATGGTATTAAGGATATTTGGGGTCAATAAAGTGAGGATGAGAAAGGTAAACCAATCGCATGAAAAAGAAGAATCAAACCAGTGACAAGGGGTTCGAGATCATTATTTGTCTCCTTTTGGTAATCATACTGATTGGACTGTTCGCTTGTCTTATTATGTTAAAAGACTGATTTACAATCTATTACCAACAGACTGAAAAATTACCGATACGACTCAAAAAGATTTTTCAGTTTTAATTCAGAAATTATTCCGTTATTTGTTCCTTGACAAGTGGTTCAATTGTTATTCGGTGATTATTCAATTGTTATTCAATTGTTATTCGGTAGTAGTTCAGTTGTAGTTTGGTAGGTATTCGATTGCAATTGAGTTATCCCGTAAAGCGGGAAATAACAGCGAAGCGAATAACAGCGAAGCGAATAACGGCGAAGCCGAATAACAATAGAATTGGCGAAGCCGAATAACAAATAGTCTTGGCTCTAAATAAAAAAAATGAAAATACTCATCATAGAAGACGAGCCCTCCTTACAGGAGTTGATCAAACGGACTCTGGAGAGGGAACGGTATGTGGCAGAATGTGCTTCCACTTATCAATCGGCTCTCCGGAAGATAGAAGATTATGAATACGATTGTATCCTCCTGGATATCATGCTTCCCGATGGGAACGGGTTGTCACTGTTGGAAGCGCTCAAAAAAATGCAGAAACAGGACAGCGTGATCATTATTTCTGCCAAGGATGCACTGGAAGACAAGATTGCAGGGCTGGAACTGGGGGCTGATGATTATCTGGCGAAACCCTTCCATCTGGCCGAACTGGTCGCCCGGATCAGAAGCGTAATACGGCGAAAACAACAAGACGGCAACATGGCCATAGAAATAGGCAATGTGAAAATCTATCCCGAAGTATTTAAAGTTACGGTAAACGACAAGGATATAGACCTTACCCGGAAAGAGTACGATATACTCTTCTATTTCGCCAACCGCAGTAACCGGTTGATCAACAAGCACACGCTGGCAGAGGCGGTATGGGGCGACCATATCGACCAGGTCGACAGCTTCGATTTCATCTATGCGCAAATCAAAAACCTGCGAAAGAAGCTGAAAGAATCCCGTACAAGCATCGAAATAAAAGCGGTGTACGGCGTCGGGTACAAATTGATCATCGAATAAAATAATCGTATGAAACTGATCTACCATATCATCATCCGGCTGAGCATTGTATTTACTGCTGTATTGGCTATATGGGCCGTTTTCTTTTATATAAGGATGATCGATGAAATAAACGACGAGACCGACGACTCACTGGAAGACTACTCGGAGCAGATTATTATGCGTCAACTTGCCGGAGAAGAGTTACCTTCAGAGAACAGCAACTCCAACAATCAATATTACCTGAAGGAAATAACCTACGAAGAGGCACAGAGTAAACCCCATATCCACTACATGGATTCTATGGTATATATACCGATAAAAAGGGAAGAAGAACCGGCACGCATACTTACCACTATTTACAGGGACGGAGACGGGAGATATTACGAATTGGTGGTCGCTATTCCCACCATTGAGAAGAAAGACTTCAAGGAGGCCATCCTTTACTGGATGATCTTCCTCTATTTCGGACTTTTACTTTGCATCCTGCTTATCAATGTATGGGTGTACCACCAAAGCAACCGCCCCTTGCATAAATTGCTTGCATGGCTCAATAAATACAAGATTGGCAGCGAAAATGTTCCGTTAAAGAACGATACCGGCATCACTGAATTCCAGAAACTGAACGAGGCTGTTGTCATGAGTATGCAGCGTAGTGAAGAGGTTTTCGAAGATCAGAAACAATTTATAGGGAATGCCTCGCACGAAATACAGACCCCGTTGGCAGTATGCCGTAACCGACTGGAAAACCTGATGGAAGATGAGTCCCTTACCGAAACACAACTGGAAGAGTTATCAAAAACACTTCAGACTCTCGAACAAATTACCCGGCTGAATAAAACACTGCTGCTACTCACAAAGATAGATAACAGGCAGTTCTCCGCCACGAATGAGATTGAACTGAATTCCATCCTAAAAAAGAATATCCGGGATTACGAAGAGGTATACTCCCATAAGAATATAGATGTAGGGATCAGGGAAGCCGGCATATTTAAGGTAGTGATGAATGAAACCCTTGCCGACATACTGGTCAATAACCTCATTAAAAACGCTTTTGTCCATAACGTCAAAAACGGAAAGATCGTGATTGAGATCTCTCCTTCTAAACTTGTTTTCAAAAACAGTGGCCAGGATTTTCCACTCGATCCCCAACTGATTTTCAAGCGGTTTTACCAGGGGAATAAAAAACCGGAATCCTCAGGTCTCGGGCTGGCGCTGATCAAGTCGATTTGTGACCAGGAGAAACTGCATATAAAATATGCTTTTGAAAATAATTTTCATCGTTTTGAGATATCGCGGTAAAATTTCATATTCTTTTCAGAATCACGCGTTAGCTTTGCAGTATATTCATTGAAAAAGGTCACAGATGAAAAGAATCATTCTTTTATTTTTATGCGCGGCAACTGTTCTGATAACAGTCAAAGCCGGAAACGACAGGCCGATCAATTTTGATCAATTGCCGGCCCAGTCTCAACAGATGATCAAAAAATATTTTCCTGGCCAATCCGTGGCCTTGGTTAAAATGGAACGTGAATTTGTGGGAAAAAGCTATGAAGTCATTTTCACCAATGGCAATAAAGCGGAATTCGACAAAAAAGGTATCTGGAAAGAGATCGATTGCAAATACACGGAACTTCCTTCGGAACTGGTACCACCACAAATAACGAATTATGTGAGAACAAATTATCGTGATGTGAGAATCACCAAAATAGAAAAAAAGAGTAGAAACCGGCATGAGATTGAGTTGATCAATGGACTGGAACTGAAATTCGACGCCAAATTCAATGTGATCGATATTGATGATTAAATAGAGTAAGGAGTAAAGAATAAAGAGCAAAGATTTTCGGAACCAAGACTATTAGAACCAAGAACCAAGACTTGAAATTTGATATTCAATAATTTAATGATTTAACAATTAAACAAACAAAAAAAATGAAACTACAAACGAACTTAATAATGTTGGCTCTGGCTGTTATAACGCTGCCATTTCTGAGCTGTGATAATGACAATGTATCCGATACGACGACCAAGGATATCCAAACTTTCATTGAAACCAAATATCCGGGGGCCCAGGTCGTGAAGATTGAGAGGGAAGACAACAAAATCATTGAAGCGGATATTATCCATGATAATCTAAACAAGGACGTGGTTTTCGATTTGAGCAGCAAATGGCTGTACACTTCATGGGATGTAAGGATTTCCGAACTGCCGCAGGCTGTAAGCGCTATCCTCAATGATCCCGACTATGCAGGATACCATATCGATGATGCCGACTTTGTAGAAACTCCCAACGGCAACTACTACCTCCTGGAACTTGAAAAAGGCAATTCTGAAAGCAAAGTAAAAGTAGACGAAACCGGGAAAATATTAAATTAAATATTACTACGGCCCATACACTTGGGGAATATCCATCAAATGCGAGAGAGCGTGTCATAAGCAGTAAGCTTACAACACGCTCTCTTTTTTGTCTGATCAAGGAGATCGTTATATCAATCCAACGATTTGATCATATCTTCGGGACGTACCCACTTGTCGAAATCTTCCGCGGAGACATATCCCAAACGCACGGCTTCTTCTTTGAGTGTGGTGCCGTTCTTATGGGCCGCATTGGCAATTTCGGCAGCTTTATAATAACCTATCTTCGTATTTAAAGCGGTCACCAGCATCAATGAATTGTTGAGCAATTCCTTGATACGCGGTTTGTTCGGTTCGATGCCCGATACACAATGGATATCGAACGATACGGCGGCATCACCCAGCAGTTGTGCACTTTGCAGGAAGTTGGCAGCCATTACCGGCTTGAAGACGTTCAGTTCGAAATGGCCTTGCATGCCTCCTACGGCGATTGCCATGTCGTTGCCTATTACCTGGGCACAGACCATGGTGAGCGCCTCACATTGGGTAGGATTCACTTTTCCGGGCATAATGGAAGAGCCGGGTTCGTTGGCGGGAATAATGATCTCACCGATACCGCTCCTCGGGCCTGAAGCCAGCAGGCGGATATCGTTGGCGATCTTGTTGAGTGATACGGCCACCTGTTTCAATGCTCCATGTGTTTCAACCACCGCGTCATGAGAGGCAAGCGCTTCAAATTTGTTCGGAGCCGTCACAAAGGGAAGACCGGTAAATTCGGCAATATAACGAGCAACAGTAACATCGTAGTTTTTGGGAGTATTCAATCCTGTTCCTACGGCAGTTCCGCCCAAAGCCAATTCTGCCAGGTGCGGTAAAGTATGTTCAATAGCTTTAATACCATATTCCACCTGCGCGGCATATCCGCTGAATTCCTGCCCCAGCGTGAGGGGGGTAGCATCCATCAGGTGCGTACGACCGATCTTCACCACATCCTCCATCTCTTTGGATTTGGCGGCCAATGCTTTCTGCAGCTGGCGCAATCCGGGCAGGGTAACTTCTACTACTTTCTTGTAGCAAGCGATATGCATCCCGGTGGGGAAGGTGTCGTTCGACGACTGCGACTTATTCACATCGTCGTTGGGTTGCAAGGTCTTTTCACCCTCACCGATTGTTTTTCCTGCCAGCTGGTGGGCACGATGGGCAATCACTTCATTCACGTTCATATTGCTCTGCGTACCCGATCCGGTCTGCCAGATAACCAACGGGAACTGGTCGTCGAGTTTGCCCTCGAGGATCTCATCGCACACCTGCGCGATATAATCGCGTTTCTCTTTCGACAACACACCCAGTTCGTGGTTGGCATAGGCCGCTCCTTTTTTCAGGTAAGCAAACCCGTAAATGATCTCCTTCGGCATGGAAGCCGGGCTTCCAATCTTGAAATTGTTGCGCGACCGCTCGGTCTGCGCTCCCCACAGCTTGTCGGCAGGCACCTGTACCTCGCCCAACGTATCCTTCTCAATTCTGAAACTCATAGATCCTTGAATTTATTGTTTATATTATTTTGTTGTATGGTTCTTCATCATTCTGCACAGTGCAAAAATACAAAGAAAAAACGGCATTGAAAAACATAAAAGTAATACTCCCATTTTATGCTACACCGTCATAAAAATATACCTATTTTAGGGGATAGTTTTGTAATGAAAAATTTTGTTATTTTGAAGTTTCAATTATCTCACAATATCTCATTGGGAATCAATAAAAAAACAGTAATTTTGAAATTTAATTAATTATCAGATAATTGTATGAAACGGTTAACTTTTATTTTAGTGGCATTTGCCCTTTTTGCTGTCTCTTGCAACAATGCGGGACAAAAACAAAACAACAGTGATAACAAGCAAGCTGTGTCGGAAGCCGGAGCAGTTGTCGTCGATGTCGATTCCCTCTATGCCATCGCCGAATCGATGATCGATAAAGAGATTGCAGTCAGGGGATATGTCACCCACACCTGTAAACATTCCGGCAAGCGTTGTTTCCTCACCGGTGAAGGACAGCAACACTCCATCCGTGTGGAAGCCAAGGGGGAGATAGGAGGTTTTAACAGGGAGTTGGAAGGCTCTCAACTGGTAGTAAACGGGATATTGCGTGAGCGGCGACTCACCCAGGCAGAGATAGCCGATATGGAAAAAAGCACCAATGAAAAGCTGTCTCAAGAAGACGGTTCGGCTGAGACCTGTGCGGCAGAATTGGCCAATATCAACGAGATGAAAGAGTGGATGAAAGCCCAGGGCAAGGACTACTATTCGATATATTATATCGACGGGTTGAACTATGAAGAAATTCACAATTAGCCCCAAGGTAAGGAAGTGGATCCGGATCCTCCATCGCGACATAGGATTCGTGATGGTGGGCCTATCCCTTGTGTACGGGATTTCGGGTATCCTCCTCAATCACATGAACGGCAAAGATCCGTCCTATAAAGTAAAGGATATAAGCCTGACTTTTGCCCCAGGATTGACACCCGGAGAGTTTACTCAAACATGGCAATCCGAACCGGACAGGCCCAAACTGAACAATATCGGTGAAGCGGCGGGGAAATACAGGTTAATGCTGCAGGGCGGCATTGGGGAGTATGACCCGCAGACAGGCCTGGTTCAATACCAGACAAGCAGAAAAAAACCGGTTGCCTACTGGGTGAACCGTGTCAAAGGGTGGTCGCCCATGGCCGATATATTTGCCGGATCGCTGATCTTCCTGGCCATATCGGGACTGTTCATGGTAAAGGGGAAACATGGCATCGCGAAAAGAGGAAAGTGGTATTTGCTCATCGGACTGCTTATCCCCATCTTCTACATAATTTTTGCCGGATGAAACCGTTCCAAATAGATCTATTGACCCATTTCCGGAGATATGCACATAGGACATCATCCATAATTTATTATTTAGAAACATTATAAATAAACCAGCAAAAAGGCTTATCTTTGCAAGCCCAAATAAAAAATTCAATCATTAATGCGCCTTTCAGAACTCCAAACGGGACAAAAAGCATACATCGTAAAAGTAAATGGTAGCGGAGCTTTCAGGAAACGCATCCTCGAAATGGGGTTTGTGCGCGGAGAGGAAGTGAAGTCAATCCTGAACGCTCCCTTAAAGGATCCCATCAAGTACGGGATCATGGAGTACGAGGTATCGTTACGTCGGAGTGAAGCGGTGATGATTGAAATTTCGATGCTGGCAGGAGATGCCCGGAGTGGCATTCCATACGAAGAGGTGGTGTATGAAGAGGAAATCCTGCAAGAGCCGGAAACCGGGCACATCAATGATAACGAACACATTATCCTTCATCATAAAAATGAAGGCACCCATACCGACAAAAAGATAAAGGTGGCCCTGCTGGGCAATCCCAATTCAGGAAAGACCACCATCTTTAACCTTGCCTCCGGCGCACATGAGCATGTGGGGAATTACAGCGGCGTGACAATCGATTCAAAAGAAGGCACCTTGCGCCATAACGGCTATGTGTTTACGCTGGTGGACCTGCCCGGCACCTACTCGCTGTCGGCCTACTCCCCCGAAGAGCTGTTCGTCAGGAAGTATATACTTGAAGAAAAGCCTGACGTGATTGTGAACGTAGTATCGGCATCGGCGGCAGAACGAAACCTCTACCTCACCACAGAACTGATAGACCTACAAGTCCCGATGGTGATCGCGCTGAACATGTATGACGAACTGGAAGAGAGCGGCCGTACGTTCGATTACGAAACATTCGGAACAATGATCAATACGCCTCTTGTCCCCACCGTAGGCAAGAGGGGCGAAGGGATTCCCCAATTGCTCGAGAAAGTGATTGAGGTCTACCAACAGGAGGAGTATGATTATGTGCAGGTTCCCTATGGCCGTGTGCTTGAGAAATCGATCGGCATCATGGAAAGGGAATTCAAAAACGTGAAACCTGCCCTGTATGCCGGATGGAATATGCCGCTACGGTACATCTGTGTCAAATTGCTTGAAGGGGACAGTGATATTGAAAACCGGGTTCGCGCATTGGCCCAACAAGAACAGATCTTCACCCGCAGGGACAAAGAGCGGGTTTACATTGAGAAATTGCTCCGGGAAGACCCTGAATCGGTTTTCACCAATGCCCGGTATGGTTTTATCGCCGGTGGATTGAAAGAAACACTTACAGAAAAGACCCAGTTCTCCGAAAAAACAAAATTGCTGGATGCCATAGTAACCAATAAGTATATCGGATTCCCCCTCTTTTTCCTGTTTTTATGGGTTATGTTCGAGGCCACTTTCCGCCTGGGCGGCTACCCGATGGAATGGATAGAGTGGATGGTAGAGCAGTTGGGAAATCTGGTAAGGAACAACATGCAGGAGGGACCCCTGAAAGCGCTGATCGTTGACGGTATCATCGGAGGTGTGGGAGGCGTCATCGTCTTCCTTCCCAACATTGTGATATTGTACCTTTTCATCGCCTTTATGGAAGATTCGGGCTATATGGCGCGCGCCGCCTTTATCATGGACAAGCTGATGCACCGGATCGGACTGCACGGAAAATCGTTCATCCCACTTATCATGGGATTCGGCTGTAACGTGCCGGCCATCATGGCTACACGCACCATCGAAAGCAGGAGCAGCAGGATGATCACCATGTTCATCGTGCCGTTCATGTCGTGCAGCGCCCGTTTACCGGTCTATCTCCTTTTCGTCAGCGCATTTATACCCAAATACGGAAGCCTGGTAATGTTGGGCTTATATGCTTTCGGCATTGTGATTGCGGCTGTTACGGCCAGGATACTCCGTAAGACCGCCTTCAAGGAAGAGGAAACCCCATTTGTCATGGAACTGCCTCCTTACCGCATGCCCACCGGCAAGTCTATCATTATCCACATGTGGGACCGTTCGAGCCAGTACTTGCGGAAGATGGGAGGCCCCATCCTGATTGCCTCTATCGTGATATGGTTCCTGGGGTATTTCCCCCGGAATGCAGAGAGAGATGCCGCATTCGACAATGAAATCGTCCTGATCGATACGCAGCACAGTCAAAACGAGATAAGCAACGAAGAAAGAGAGGAGATGGTGACCGAAATAGAGCATCTCCGCAATACAACCCATCAGGAGAACTCCTATATCGGGAATATCGGCAAGTTCATTGAGCCGGTAATGCGCCCCTTGGGATTCGACTGGAAAATATCGGTAAGCCTCCTCTCGGGAATGGCCGCCAAAGAGATTGTCATCAGCACCATGGGTGTGCTTTATACCGGCGACAGTGAAGACCAGCAATCATTGCAATACCGGCTGAAAGCGGAGTCTTATCCCGACGGATCGCCTGTCTTCACCCCACTCGTAGTGGCAGGATTTTTACTGTTCGTGCTGATTTATTTTCCTTGTGTGGCCACAGTGGTAGCCATCAAGGAGGAATCCCACTCCTGGAAGTGGGCACTATTCAGCGTGTTCTATTCTACCGGTCTCGCCTGGTTGATGGCATTTCTGGTCTATCAGGTTGGAAACTTATTGATTTAAAAACTTTTCCTATCGCTAATCTGTTTTAATGATATGAATATACAGCTTTTCATTGTGATTATTATCGGCATCGTTGTGGGGATCATCCTCGCGCGGGCCATCTATCGTTTCTTTTTCACCGGAAGAGACCACTCCATCTGTGGCGGCTGCACAGGATGCGATATCTCCCAAAAACAACCCCGCCATCTCACTCGGTAACAGGTTCCATTTCTCAACCTCCATCCCTATTTATAATGATTTTTTTGAAAAAAATCATCAAAAATGAGGATTGACAGACAGTGTCAAATCCTATAACTTTGTATTTTGTAATTATATAGATAATGGAAGTATAGAATCCGACAGCCATTATTTACGATTAGGGCCAGAGTCTCCTTTTGAATATGCAACATTTTCATCCTTTTTATAAGACCATCCTCATCACCGTGGTTGTTCTTATGGTTTGCCATATAGGGCCGGTAAAATCCCAGAATAATCATTTTCGGGTTAATGGGGTTTTGCTGGATGCGACCGATTCAAGCCCTGTAGAACTGGCTGTAGTATCTATTCCCAATCTGGGTATCTGGTCGATTACGGATGAAAGCGGTCATTTCTCATTCGAAAGTGTCCCGCAAGGCACGCATATATTTAATTTCCGGCTTTTAGGTTACCAGGAGACCAATATCACAAGGATGGTTACCTCAGATATTCATAACTGGCAACAGAAACTGCAACCGGCCACGCTGGCGCTTGAGGAAGTAACAGTCACCGCCACTCAGGGTAAACTGGGTTCCTCATCGAAGATAGAATCAGTGGCCATTGAGCATATACAGGCAAAGAGCCTGACCGATGTCTTCCAGTTATTACCCGGGCATGTAACCGAGAATCCCACATTGGCGTCACCGGGGCAGGTAAAGATCAGGGAGATTTCAGAAAATCCCAACAGCGCGTTGGGAACATTGGTGATGGTAGACGGTGCTCCCATGTCGAACGACGCCAATATGCAGACATTCAACACTACCCGCTCGGGGAATGTCTCTGTCGCGACCAACACCGTAGGCAGGGGGGTCGACCTCCGGGAGATATCGGCCGATAATATCGAAGAAGTGGAGGTGATCCGTGGCATTCCCTCGTCGGAGTATGGGAACCTTACTTCGGGAGTGGTACTGGTCAAAACCAAAGCGGGCGTCCAGCCCTGGATGGTAAAAGCCAAGATGGATCCGAACACCAAAATGGGGAACGTCTCAAAGGGGTTCCGCCTACCCGACCGCTCCGGCACACTCAACCTCGGGGTGGATTATGCGCAGGCTTATAATGATATCCGCTACAAGTACCGCGGCTATAAGCGCCTCACGGGAACAGCCATTTACGCCAACACCTTTATGGAGAAATCGACGCCGTTGGATTTGAATGCGCGTATTTCCTATTTCCAGACGATCGACGACAATAAATCCGATGCGCAATTGAACAAGGAAGAGGCTATCCGGTCATCCAATAAGGGCATACGTGCCGGGATAAACGGCAAATGGATGCTGCGCAAATCCTGGATCACCAACCTCGAATATAGTTTGTCGGGAGATTATGCATGGTCGGAAAACTATGTAAAGCAATTGCAATCGCTTCCAACGGGTATTGTTCCTTACCCTACCTCTTATGTGGACGGAATATTTGAAGAGAACTATCTGCCGGCAATCTTTTATACGGAGTATACCACAGAGGGCAAGCCCTATAACTTTTTCGCGAAAGTGAAAGCCAATCTCAACCGGCAGTTCGGTGAGACCGTCAACTCGCTGATCGCGGGGATAGATATCTCAGTGAGCGGCAACAACGGCAAAGGACTGCAATACGACCTGTCCGCCCCACCCATGTCCAATCTCGATTCGAGTATCCGCCCCCGGGCAGACAAAGATCTTCCGGTTTTGCGGAATTATTCCCTCTTTATAGAAGATAAATTAATTCAACCAATAGGTACTACCATACTGACAGCACAAGCGGGGATACGGTTTTCGCATACCCAACCGGGGAGTTATACCTCCACAGAGCCACGCCTGAACACCGCGTGGGAGGTTCTCAACAAGGACAACAACAAACTCTTCGACCGGCTAAGCATCAATATGGGCTACGGCGTTTCTGCCAAAATGCCCACGATATCCTACATCTCTCCGGATAAAGCCTATTTCGACAATCTCAGCTTCAATTATTATGACACCAACCATCACCTGGCAGTGGTCACGACCAAAGTGGTCGATACGCAAAACCCCGGGCTGAAACCGGCACGCAGTACTAAAAAAGAGATCGGCTTCTCTTTTGATATCCAAAAAGTATCGGTTTCCGTTACCGGCTTTCACGAAAAGCTGAAAGACGGGATGCTCTTCTCCTCTGTGCCTTATTTCGCACCTTACAGGAAATTTACGGTAACCGGGGCCGGTAAAACACCCGAGTTCGACAATGGGGAAGTGTTCTATTATGAAAATGGCGAGCGGTTGCAGGCTCCATCCGTCATGGACACGGCTGTATATACGTACAATATACCGGTCAATAACCAGGTTCTCGTCAAAAAGGGACTGGAATATGTGATACAGGTAGGGCAAATAAAATCCATCCGTACCTCTTTTGTCATCGACGGCGCATGGTTATTCCAGGAGTCTTATAATGTCAACCCCACCTATCTGCAAAGATCGAGGGTGGAAAATGGCGCACTGGCTTCCTATGTGGCAGTAATGCCCTCCGGAGTCAGGAAAATCCAGCAACGCTTCAACACCAATATCCGCATGATCACCCATATCCCGGAATTGAAAATGATCGTCTCCTTTGCGCCGCAAATCATCTGGACCCAAAGGGTAAAAGACAGGTGGGAGGATGAAAATGGGAATTCAGTGATATATTATTTTAACGATAACGGTGAAAGGGTATATAACCATACCGCACTTCAGGATATGGAAACGGCACGATATATAGATCCTTTGGCATTTTTCAGTAAAGACGGGCAGTTGCACGAATGGAAGCAGGAATACGCGCAGGATTCACGCTACGCTTTTCTCCGGTCGAGCAACCAATACACCTATCAATACGTGGAGGAGGTGCTTCCCGCAGCACTACAATTCAACCTTCGCCTGACCAAGGAGTTCTCCCGCAACCTGATGTTATCGTTTATGGCGAACAATTTCCTGAAGATGAACCCTTCACACAAGAGTAACAGGACATCACAATACGTGCAACGAAATACCAGTTTTTATTTCGGTGCGGAAATTCAATATAAGCTTTAGTATTCATTTTAAATTACAGAGGTATGAAAAGGACATTATTCAATTTTCTATTTATTGCAGCTATTTCCCTGCTGGTTTTCTCATCATGCAGTGATGATGATGAAAAAGTGGCAGTAAGATATACTATCGACGTGACGGTGCAATATCCCGACGGATATACCGACGGCTCCGCTTCGGATATCGAGGTAAAAGCCACCAATACACAAACCGGCACAAGTGTCTCCGCTAAGACCAATGCCAACGGCGTGGCACAATTTTCCCTTGCATCCGGTGTTTACTCGTTCACTGTTGCCCAGGAAACCGAAGATTTTGTTTTCAACGGGTTGTTGGAGAACACGACCATTGCCGAAGACAAGTCACTTTCCATTACGCTCCACGCAAGTGCTGTCTCAGGCGGATTAGTCTTTAAGGAGATATATTATTCAGGATCACGAGTCCCTGGCTCTTCGAGTTCCAGCAGCTATTTTCATGATAGTTTTACCGAGATCTACAACAATTCCGATGAGATAATTTATCTGGACAATATCGGTTTCGGCGCATTAGACCCGGCAACATCCAATACCCCTTCGCCCTGGATGGATGAAAATAGCTATCCGCAAGATCGCCTGCCTTTATACGGATATACCTTTTATTTCAAAGGATCCGGCACAGACTACCCCTTACAACCGCGTACAAGTATCGTGATCGCGATGGATGGTATCGATCACAAGGATGATCCCGCGGGAAATCCCGATTCACCGGTCAACTTGGGTAACGCGGACTGGGAACTCTACGTAGGTCATATAAATGACGGAAAAGATGCCGATGCCCCGGGAGTCCCCAACATGGAGGTACTGCATGCTACACAACCCACAGCATTTGATGCCTTGTATTCTGTTTTCGGCCCGGCAATGGTTATCTTCAGCTTCCCGGAGGGCGTTGATCCGGCCGTTTTCGCCACGGACGCGGCAAATCTCTCCACAAAGCCAGGGGGTAATACAACCGAATATTTGATGATTCCCAAGGATCATATCATTGATATAGTAGAATGCGTGAACCACGACGGCAGACATAATAAAAGAGTCCCTGCCGATCTGGATGCGGGACTTACGTTTATTGAAGCAGGAACATACAGCGGTAAAAGCGTGCGCCGGAAAGTAAGCCAGATCATCGACGGGAAAGTGGTTTACAAGGATACGAACAATTCTACGGAAGATTTCCTGAAGGACCAGACGCCTACCCCGTTTGTGCATCCCACAACGGTCGATTAACAATCGCTATTCATTGAAATGAAGTTTATATCCGGAAAAATAATCATCACAGGCATCGCCTGCCTGCTTTTATCCGTGGCAGGCCATGCCCGTACAAACGACAGCGTGGCCTGGCCGGTTGACTATTCGTTGCTGCCGGTACGCCATCTATGGCTCCGGGTGGAGAACCCGGTGGCTTATGCCGGTATTGGCGACGCCATGGATATACGCCTGGCATACGGCCACACCTCCGGCTCCTATAAACACCTCTCCGATCCGGAAAATGCACACGGCGGAAAAGTGTCGGTGGAAGGATTCAAGCAGGTGGGACGGCTTCATTTCTTCGGAGGGTTCTCCTATGGCATCTCCACATTGAACGGCCAGAAATGGAACAATGTGCTGATGCCCTCCCCCGGAAACCCTTATCTTTTGGCAGACAGCATCGGGGGTGATTATAACAATGAACTGTTTGACATTCGTGGAGCGGTGGCCTCTGCCATAAACGACCAACTCACCTGGGGAATTGCCGCCACTTACAAGGGAGGTTCTTCGGCAGATGAGAATGACCCCCGGGCGTTGATCGACGCGGTCCGCTACTCCCTGCGGCCGGGTATCCTGTACCGCTTCTCCCGTTTTTCACTGGGAGCGGACATCGGCATGGAAGGGTATGCCGAAAAAATCGGGATGGATTCCTACCAGGGCACATCGAATTTCGTCTTTTTCCAGTTCCAGGGATTGGGCAATTACTTCCCCGATTCGGGTAATAGCCACTCACGCCGTTATAAGGGCAAAGCTTTCGGGGGAAATATCCAGGTTGGCTGGGAGAGAAGCGGAATGGAAAATATCTTCCAGTTAGGATACAAGAATAATGTGGAAAAATCGGAAGACGGTGCCACTTTTGCCCCTTTCAAGTCAGGGGATTACAAGGAGAACAGCTACTCCGTGTCAGATATTTTTTCCCTGAAGAGAAACGAAGTTATCCATATCGCCCGGCTCTCATTCGATTATATTCCAACCAAAGGCATCTGGTACGATCAGCAAAGAGTCACCGACACAAACAATCAAACTGCCTGGGAGGTATTCAACCAGTCGGTGCAGTACCGCAACCGGGTTTCCCGTGCGACGGCAGATTACGGATTGACAAAAGAAAAGGATGGCTTTGCCGATTATGCCTTCGGCGGAAATGTCGCCTTCGAACAACAGGATGCATCCTTTCTGCCGGAGACGTACCGGCAGAAATACTCCACCCTGACAGCCACATTGAGAGGGGAAAAAACATTCCGGCTGCCCAATATGTTCCTTTTAGGATTGAAGGCAAACGCGGGTTACCGGAAAAAACTTTCTTCCGAGGCCGATTTCAACGGCATTGCCCTTGCCGGTAAATGGTCTTATCCGGTATTTGAATACCTGACATCGGACTATTATACAGGAGGACTCCGGGCTACATTGCATAAACCGGCATTATTGGGGAAATTGCCCGCCATGGTATACCTGACTGCGGGCATCAATTATACAAAATCAACACTGACAACAGCAAATTTCAACGAGCCTCACAGGATAACTGCTTTCTCTGTGCTCGGATGTACATTTTAAAACAGCTTTTTATGAGATATCGATTATTAGTTGTATTGCTGGCTCTGTTTACGGCAGCACTACAGGCAAAAAACGGGGTAAACGGCTTCGCTATCGTGATAGATAGTGTAAGCTACCGGCAAGCAGAAAACGAGGTAAAACAATATGCCGCATCAATAGAGGGGGACGGCCTTAAGACCTATATCGTGATAGACCGGTGGTTCCATCCCGATTCCATAAAAGCGGAATTGAAGCGGCTCCATCATGCAAAGAAAAACCCGATAGAAGGAGCCGTATTGATAGGTGACATTCCCATTGTAATGGTGAGGGATGCGCAGCATCTGACATCGGCTTTCAAGATGAACCAGAAACGCGACTGGCAGCAATCGAGCGTTGCGTCGGACCGTTTCTATGACGATTTCGGCCTCTCTTTCGATTTTCTCAGGCAGGATTCACTCAAACCGACCTTCTTCTATTATTCGTTACGCGCCGACTCCAGACAGTCGATCCGTCCGGATATTTATACTGCCCGTATCAAACCGCTGGAAAAAGGCAAGAAAGACAAATACACGCAATTGCGTGACTATCTGACCAAGGTGGTCGATGTAAAGACCAAGGAAAAGGACAATATCATCGACAATCTTACGGTGGCCCGCGGACACGGATACAACTCCGAGTCGAAAGTGGCGTGGTCGGGAGAACAACTGGCATTGAAAGAGCAATTCCCCACCCTGTTCAGACCGGGAAGTTTCGTAAAGTTCATGGACTTCGATTCCTATTGGCCGATAAAGCCTTACTGGATGAACGAGGTACTTCGTCCCGACCTGGATATCATGTTGTTCCATCATCATGGCTCCAATGACATCCAGATTGTCTCCGGATATAAAAATGGAAGTGATGTCAATACATCGATAGACAACATAAAAATATATCTTCGCAGCAAGATATCGTCAGCCGTAAAAAGGGGGAAAGACAGGGAGGAAACCATCGAATATTACAGGAACCTGCTGGATGTCCCGCGTGAATGGTGTGAGGAGGCTTTCGATCCCGCCCTTTTGGAGAAAGATTCGATCATGAACCTGTCACTGGAGATATCCGTGGACGATATCCTCCACATATCGCCCAATGCACGGTTTGTGATGTTCGACGCTTGTTTCAACGGTTCTTTCTACGAGGACGAGTATGTCGCCGGCGCCTATCTGTTCAACGACGGGAAAACGGTGGTCACACAAGCAAACACCGTCAATACCATCCAGGACAAATGGCCCGACAAGTACCTGGGATTACTCGATTACGGGCTGAGGGTAGGACAATGGGGAAAGTATGCCCATTTTCTCGAAACGCATATCCTGGGAGATCCTACCTTCCGTTTCGCAAAAAACAGCTCCATTGATTTTGACATCAATGATGCGGTGACCACACACCGGAATGACAACCGTTTCTGGAGAAAGGCACTGGACAGTCCTTCCGTGGATATACAAGCAATGGCTTTGGAGATGCTGTATGACAATGATGATCCGGACATCAGCGACCTGTTGAAGAAAACTTATTTCGAGTCCCCCGACATGATCGTCCGGCTCCAGTCGCTGATGCTGTTATCCCGGCTCGACAATGATGATTTCGTGGAAGTACTGGTAGCCGCCGCGACAGACAGTTATGAACTCACAAAACGGTATGCCTTCGATTTTATCGCGAAGAACGGTTCGGAAGCACTGTTACCGGCTGTCGCCCGCGCCATATTGAACGACAACACCTCGAAACGGATTAGCTTCAAGATTTCTTCGGGATTCAGGATGCTCGACCTCGATAAACTGGAAGCGGAATTATGGCAACAGTCGGAAAGCCTGCCGCTCTATTCCCGGGAAAGGCTGGACAACACGTTAGATAATATCCGGTCGTCCAACCAGAGCAAAAAGAAAGAGATCCCCTCCATATCGGATAAATCGCTAAGCGTCAACAAAAGGGCTATGGAAATCTCCCGGTTCCGCAACCATCCCGCCTCGGGCGATGTGGATATCTTGTTATCGGTACTGGCAGACCCGACGGATGATACCGAATTGCGCAAGGCTGTCGCCGAAGCGCTGGGCTGGTTTAATTATTCCTATCGCAAGGAATACATTACCGGCCAATTGCGGCAATTGGTGGCCACGGAATCTGACGATATCGTCCTTTCCGAAATACACAAAACGATCAACCGGTTATCCGGCAAATGACAGGGTATATGAAAAAATACAACTATACAGCATTTTTACTTATTTTGTTGCTTGCTTTGTCCTGTAAAAGCAAGCAACAAACGGCGGCCCCGGTATACCAGATAGGTATAGGGGGCTCCATTATCGGTTATCAGGAACAACCATTGATCGATTCCATCCTGCAAACCGCACTCGATTATGAGGCGCTCTACACCCTATTGGACGATATCAAACCCATGAGTTCCGTAAAACTCTATCGTTTTCCCCTGGCCAATCCGGACAGTGCAAGACAGACAAGCGCCAATATCGTCGACCGCGAGAAGCATGGAAGGCATTTAGACCGGTTATATGCCGTCCAGCAAGCGGTGAACCGGATCGATTTCCCCGATCTGAAATTTGTGCTGGTACCCTATAAATCGGCACAGGACTCTTTCCGGATAGTGCAGTTAAGCGTTGTCAGGATAAGTTCGTTGGACAGCCTTTTACAGGCAAAAGAGGCATTTTTCGGCCAGTTCGGCCTGGTTCCCGGAGCAGACCCGGCCACTGTGGTCAGCACCATTGAAAATGCAGGCCGCTACGAGCGAAACAGAGGCTACGGTTATCTGTTCGGCTATCCCGATTATGCGGTTGATTTCTTCATTGAGGCAGCAGTGGAATCCGCCAAGGCAAAGAAGATACTACCGAGGAAATTTTTCCAGATACCGGTATATGCACGAGAAGCGGGCTCTTTCACCTATGCCTACCCCGAAGATCACACTCCCACGGCAGCCATTGACTCCACCATTTACTACCGGTCAGGAAAAGTACTGGAAAAGTATAAGAATATACGGAACAACTACCTCAATGCCGACAGTACTGTCAGGGCGTACCAGTTGCTTCAAGATATGTATAAACAGTCTCCTTCAATAATCGACAAGTAAATTCATACCGCGAAGAAAGGATATGAATTTACGTCAGTAGTTGATCCATACCACAAAAATACAATGCCTGTTCCGGATATGGTTGTCCAAAACAGGCGTATTTATAAATATACTTCTATTGAATATGAATATCGAAACGATCAGATTCTATTCTACAGGGATATAAATCTCCGTTTTTAACTTTTCCGGATCCGTTCTACCCGGATGGTTGAGGTACTTTTCAAAACAATGATAATCCCTTAGTTTCAGGTTATTCTCTGGTAAATATTTGCTGTAAATTGTGTTATATACCTCATCAAGATGATCATATGACCCTTTATAAAGGAACATGGCAAACTTTCCATCTTTTATCTCTTTTACTCCTATTTCTCCCTGTGGCCGGGCTTCTTTTTTAATGACCAGACATATATCTGTCCTGAGTTTTTCGCTTTCCGTTACTTTCGGGTCGTCGTGATAAATGGCAATATGTTCCATACCCGCAGAGAACAGTTTCTTCTCTTTCACAAATTGCCACAAACGTTGCCATGAACCGCTAAAATCCAGACTGCCATAGCGTCCTGTCAAACTGATGTAGAGGGCTTTTTTCGCAGGGATATCCATTACTTTAGGACCTTTAATACTTAGCTGTAAAATTTTCTTTTCCGTTTTCATAATCACATATTCTTTATTCGTTCTATAATCTATCGGCGAAATACCGTACTGTTGTTTGAATGCTTTCGATAGTGAAGTAGGCACATCATAGCCCACCCTATAAGCTATTTCGGAAACGGGCAGATCGGTATATCGAAGTAATTTAGCTGCTGTCTCCAATCTTATCCGAACAATATAACTCCCGATAGGTTCACCTAAAAATGCACGGGTTATCCGATGGAAATGCCAGGGAGAGAAATGGCTTACTTCAGCCAGTTCGGATAAATTAATCGGTTTATCCAGATTATTATTGATATAATCCTTAATGATATTGATCTGCCGTTGGTATTCTTCTGTCGTTGACGCTCGTTGTTGCATACTGATAATTTATTTTCTGCAAAAATAGGATATAATATTATATATATCCTTTCCGATCTTGCTAACATCCGATAAGACTTATGTAAGCGATACTAATGACAGATCGCTTCATATAGGATGTCTTCCATTATGTAGGCATAAAAATACAGTTAATCAATAGACGGTTTAGTCGGCGATATATGGCTGTGGATGATTCTCCATTCCTTATTTTCTTCCAGCCTGTACACTTCCGTAAAATTCTCTTCCCAGAGTTCTTCTCCGTAATGTATGTGCAGGTTGTAAGTCAGGACTGCCATTTTATCGGTTAATTGCACAACGGGATTTATCATTTCGAATTTGTCCGCACTTATCTTTCCCCGCATGCTTTCATACAATCCTTTTATCTTGTCCCAACCGTCCAGCCGCCATTCAAGAGACGGATCGAAATAGGTGAAATCCTTTGAATAAAGTTCAAGGAAAGGTGTAGGATCGCCTTTGAACCATGCTTCCATCGCTGATTTTTCCAAAGCAATGATTGTCTCTGTAATTGCATGTTTATCCATGATGTCTGTTAATTATTAGTTAGTCTATTAAAAAATCTTCGGATTCGAAATTACTGTAATATCTTCCGTCTTGTGCCTTAAATTTCAGTACGCAATAATCCGGATCGGTTACCCCTTCGGGATAGTACATTTCATCCCCTTCCTGCCAAATCTCTTTTTTTACCTCTTGGACTGTCAATACTTCCATAGTTCCCCTAAGCATCACGCCCCGAAAGAATCTTCTATCGAAGAAATAAAGACATGATTTCGGGTTTTCCCTGAATTGCGAGACCCGCATGGAGGAGGTATTCGTAGAAAAATAGATTTCTTTTATGCCAACTCTTTTTCTCGGTTTAAGCATGGCTTTCGCATTCGGAAACCCCTCCTGGTCTACAGAACCAATAACAGATACGCCGGACTTGTCAATAATTCCACCTATGGTTTTTGCTGCATCTCTCATTATCATATACTTTTAGAATTAATTGGACAAAGATATGCAAAGGGCAATATGTACGTATCATTCAAATAAAGGGAGAAATGGCACTTTTCATGGTTTTTCACCCTTTCTGAATTGTAAAGGAGTGCATCTTGCACGTTTACGGAAAAAGCGGATGAAATAGGAAGGTGTTTCAAAAGACAGTCGTTCTGATATTTCCACGATTGTCAGGTTTGAATATAGCAGGAGCTTTTTCGATTCGATTATCAGTTTATTCTGGATAACTTGTTTGGCTGAAATACCTGTTTCCCTTTTGACAAGCTCGTTCAGGTAATTTGGCGTAATGTACAGTTTTTCAGCATAATATTGCACGGCATGGTACTTATGAAAATCAAAAGACACAAGTTTTAAGAAGCTGTCAACATACGTGTTTTTATCATTATTCGGGGGAATATTATGCTGTTCAGTAAAAGTCCTGTCAAGGAGAATCAATACCTGATATAGCAAAGCCCTCAGGATATGTTTATTTTTTACCGTATATCCGTCAATCTCATGTTTTATCTGCTGAATCAGCGTGTTAACCTGTTCAAATTCTACCGGAAATAACGACAACCTGCTGTTATTCCTGTTTTTCCTGAAATAAGAAATATTATCCATAAAATGGGGGTCATTGAAAAAAGACAGAAGAAACTCTTCTTCAAAAATCAACGCGTAGCCATTGGTTATATTCTCAATGTCCCATTCTCTTAATTGATAGGGTAACGAGAATAACATATCCATTGGCTTTACATGGTGAGTCGTACCGTCAATTTTAAAGAATCCTTCCCCCTCTGTGATTAGGGTCACGTCATAGTAGGTCAAGGTATGTAAAGACTGCTTCGGTAAGTAATTCTTTATGTATTCCAATTCAACAACGTCTATCAGGAGTTCGCCGCCGTACTTTGTTTTATAAAAATCATATTTAGGGATATTTTTCATTTTCACCTAATTGTTTCAGACGCTCATCATCCATTGTAAAGCCTTTGATCATATACTCTTTCAAACGTTCGGTGGCCCAACGACGGAAATGTGTAGCTACAATAGATTTAATACGATAGCCAACAGAGATAATAGCATCCAGATTATAAAATTTCCTTGATCATTACTCATCGAGACCTCCTTATTTTCTGATTAATCTTTTTCCAAATCAAACTGCAACTTACTTTCAAAGGTAATAATTTCAAACGGATAGATAGATAAAACATCATCCATACTGCAAAAATACAATGCCTGTTCGGAATATGGATGTCCGCAATGGTTATAAATAACAGCTATTTCACAAAATAACAGCCCGTCCGTTGTCCACTTTTACATACCCCCGCCTTACCGCTTCGCGTATCCCCTGATACATGGCATAATCAACGTTACTGCCCGTCCTGGCAAAACCGAAGAGTTGGGCCGTGAGACGCGACAAATCCTTGGTCGGAAGACTGATCTGCGACCCCAATAAATATTTTATCGCATTCGCCACTTCATCCGGTGCCAAATCAAGCGCGGTGCGTTCTGATACGGGCCTGAAGGTTTCGTACGAAGCCATCTGCTCTTCACTTCTCCAAAAGAAGATAGATTCTTCTTCTTTTTTGAGGTAGTGTTCAACTTTAGTGAACAATTCATTAAAATAGGTATCTATACGTGAACCTAAACGGGCAATCCCCCAGGCACCCAATACACGCTTACACAACAGCGAACGGCTTATGGGCGCTTCTGCTTCAATTACGAGTTGGATCTGCCTTACAATATAGGCCTCATACTCAGGAAAAAGGAAAGATTCGGAAGGAAATGGCGCTTTCGGGAGATTTGCATACACATACGTATCCTTCATACCACCAGACTCTGCTGTTTTTACGGATTCTTCCGTCATTACAATGGGCTTTTCTATCATATCTGGTTTTCCCGATATTACCCCACTATCGACAAAGCTATATTTGATCAACCCGTCTCCACCCACCACACTCCATTCTTTTTCTTCAACCCCTTTAGCTATGAGCGGGGCAGGAATTCCCTTTTTAGCATTTTCAATGGCAGCTTCTATCGCAATCAGCACTTTCTCGGGATTCTCCCACCAATCAAGCGTCCATACGCGGCATATATTCCATCCCAACATACGCAACACACTGCTCTGCACTATTTCCCTGTCTCTTGTGGTTTTTGTCCGTTTATAATTTTCACCGTCACAAATGATGCCTAATATATAATTGGCGGGATTTTTCTCATCTACAACGCCCACATCAATCTTATACCCGGACGTGCCGATATGGGTGTGCACCTCATATCCCATCTCCCTCAATCTTTCCGCGACAAGGTGTTCAATGGAAGCCTCTTTGGCCATAGATAACTGTTTCTGCCTGTTCAGTCGCTCTCCCTTCTCCGCAAAATCGAGAAAACGCTTCAGGCTTTTGACTCCTGTGGCAGAAGTGCGGTTCAAATCGATCTGGTCGGAACGCAATGAGGAGAAAATGATCATTTCATACCTTGCACGGGAGACTGCTACATTCAGCCGCCTCTCCCCTCCATTACGGTTCAATGGCCCGAAGTTCATACTCACCCGGCCTGCCGCGTCGGGACCATATCCCACGGAGAAGAGGATCACATCACGCTCATCACCCTGCACATTTTCCAGATTCTTAATAAACAGGGGTTCTTCACATTCCAGGGCAATCGTCTCCAAATCGGGCCTAAGGACAAACAAATCCGACAACAGGTCCTCGATAAGATTCTGCTGCACCGCGCTAAATGTAACTACGCCAATGCTCTTTTTCCTCAACTCCCCATCCGACAAACGGCGTTCTATCTCTTTGACAACGGCTTCGGCTTCATATCTATTCTGCCGGCTCTTCCCTTTGTCATAAAACCCCTCTATAGGCACCATCCGGACTTTCGACTCGATATTATCCGGGGAAGGGAAAGTAAGCAGCTTATTATCATAATACTCCGAATTGCTGAACGCGATCAGGCTCTCGTGTTTACTGCGGTAGTGCCACAGCAAATAACGGGAAGGGATGGACAGCGCCAGGCTGTCGTCCAGGATACTCTCCAGGTCTTCTTTATCTAAGTTATCTTCATCCACGTTATTGACAGAGAAAAAGTTTGTCGGGGGCATTTGCTTGGGATCCCCTACGATAATCATGTTCTTTCCCCGGGCAATGGCGCCCACCGCCTCATACGTCGGCATCTGCGAAGCCTCGTCAAAGATGATCAGGTCGAACTTGTCGGCATCGGGATGGATATATTGGGCGACAGAAATCGGGCTCATCAGCATGCAGGGGCACATGCGTGACAACAAAGTAGGAATTTGGTCAAACAGGTTGCGGATGGATATGCCACGGGCATTATTCCTGATACTGCGCTGCAAGATCCCTACCTCCGAATTGTGGGTAGCCTCGATGGTAAAGGAGGGGATATTGGCAGCTAACCGGGCGTACAACTCCTTTTTGGTTATTTCCCCAAAATGGTCATTCAATTCCTTGTACTTTACAATCACGTCATTGAATAACTCCCCTTTAAATAGCCCTAACCCGGATTCCTGCGCGATGATATAATCAATAGTGGTACGGTAAAATCCCTTTAAAAAACTATTTTTCAATTGGTTTGTCGGAATATTCCGTGTGGCATATTCATCGGCGACAAATCCAATTTGAAGCCTGACCGCCCTCTCTTTCGAGATAAGCCATTGACACCAGTCTTTCAACTTGTCGATATGCGAAATCCAACTATGTAACCGGGACAAAGCATTGTCCAACCATAACGCGTCGTTGTCGGGGAAGAGAGCAGCATCCACATCCAGCACGCCGGATACCCCAGACTGCGCGTCCTTCCATTTCGATAGCAGCGCATGATATGCGTGGAAAGATGGGCCATGCACTTCCCTGACCGGGTCGATGCCCCTCACCATCAACTTGGCAAGATGGCGGTTGAAATGACCTGCTTTTGAAGCGTCGCCCGCGAAGGCAAGCAACCTGTCTCCCAATACGGAAAACCCGTCGAGGGTTTGAAGGATCGCGTCCCACTGCTCTTCTCCGGGTTTGCCCAACTTCCTGAAAAACAACTTCAACTCATAGGAATGGCCGCGTATGTATCGCTTTTCCTGTTGATATTGTATAATGGTTGTCAAGGTGCCCCTTACATCAACGTCTTTGAAAGAACCCCCCAGATAATAGGGTTCCAATTGGCGACGCACTTTTTTCTGTCCGAGGTAGCGGGGGAGAAACCACTTGCCACCGGCCCTATTCCAGTCGTTCAAGAGGGACCGGCATTCAAGCTCTAATATATCTTCACTGAAATGCAGCTCGATTTCTTTTTTGCAGCGGTCACGCTCTTTTCCCCGTTGCGCCACCTCCCTGTATTTTTTCACCACCTGCGCCGGTCCCTGTTCGTGAAGCAAGGCAGGGGACAATTCGGGGATTTGGAGGAGGAGAGAAAAAATCGCATCCGCCTGGTCAAATTGCGCGCGTGTATATTGGGTCTCCGGCAGATCGCCGGTGATGGCATGCAGGAATGGTGTTTGTTTTTTCAATTCCGACAATGTCTGGATGGCTTCAAGCGTCACGGCAACCGCCTTCTCCTTTACCTCAGGAGAATACATGGTGACATGGATGCCGGTAAGTGGATGTCCATACGGATGTCCGCAGGCATTGCCCACGCTTACCAGCAGACCGACCATATCCTGCCATTCCAGCAGTTTTTCTTCCGTAAGACCGGATAGCAGTTGCGACGGGAATTTCACCTCGTAGTCCGTCTCTATATGTAAATAGTGTGTGATAGCCCGGTATAACGAAAACCCGAACGGATACACTTTGTGCAACGCTTCCACGTACACATTCAGATCTTTACGTAGTTCGAATAAGCGTTTGGCATCCCGGTCGAAATGCGCGGGCGAACGCTCCTTCACAATTTCAGTAGTCCTTCCCAACTGCGACAGGACATCTGTTTTCTTCGCTTTGTTGGAATGAAGTTCCAGGCAGAAAGGCGCTAACCCGATTGCTTCCAGCCGGCTTTGCACGACTGACAACGCGGCCATTTTCTCGGCGACAAACAACACCCTTTTCTTCCGGTATAAAGCATTCGCTATGATATTGGTAATGGTTTGCGACTTCCCTGTACCGGGAGGGCCGTGCAGGATATAGGTCTTGTCATTGACCGCTTCATACACCGCTTCCAACTGGGATGAATCGGCGCTGATAGGAAGCACTATATCAGCCGGGCTTATTACCTTGTCCAAATCAGCAGCGTCCGTCACCGTATCATCCACATCAAATTCAATTTTCCCATTCACGAGGCTCCGCACCAATTTATTCTGTATCAACGTATCAGAGTTGTTATGGATATCATTCCACATGATAAATTTATTGAACGAGAATATACCCAGGATGGCCTGCTCTTCCACATCCCATTTGGGCAGGTTTTTGATGCTGTTCCTGATGATGGAATAGATAACCCTCACATTCACGCCACTTTCATCCCGCGGAAGTGACTCCAGGCCGGGCACATTGATCCCGAAATTCTGCCGGAGCATCTCAAGCAAAGTGATGTTCAACATGATATCTTCTTCCCGGGAACGAATGACATATCCTTTGGCAGCCGATTTGCGGATCATCTCCACGGGGAATAACAGGATCGGGGCATAACGCGGGCGTTCGCTGGTGGGGGTTTCGTACCAGCGGAGCAAGCCGAGAGCCATATAAAGCGTATTGGCGCCATTTTCCTCGATCGACAACCTGGAGGAACGGTACAAATGTTTCAACGATTTATCCAGCTCCATATCGGCCAGGTAACTCCTTAACCGCTTCTGCTCCATTTCCGATTTAACCAGATCGATGACAGGATCGGAAGAGGCCGGCGAGTGGTATATTCCGAAATCATACAGCGGATTGTCCCAGTCGGTAGGTTTCGGCAGAATCCTGAACTCGCTTCCATCGGTCAAGGCATCTTCAAACTTATCCAGATCGGCTGAAATCAATTGAAGCGTATTCCTCGTTATCCGGGTATTCAGCAGGTTATTCCGCAAACTCAAATCCAACAGTTTCCGCTCCCACATCAGTTGCCTGGTAACCTGGATATCGGTAGACAGGTTGGACAAATCATAGGGGTTGATCGCTTCCGGATTCACGATTTCCTTTTCGATGAATGGATTCCCGTTCTCCTCTATCTGCCAATGCTCACCATTCAACACACGTTGTGGCAGAGGCCGCACCCCTGAATAACGGGAACGTTTCACATCCAACGCCAGGACAAATTCTCCGGCTCGTGCAACGGCATCGTGCGCCCGCCTTACCGCCTGGTCGAATGGAGTATCATTCCCCTTATTCATACAGGTAGTTTCCACCAGGATAATCTCATTAACCCCTTCGGCAGTCCGTTTTGTCAGAAACGAGTTGTCATCAATCACGCTATCGGGAAAAGTGTCCGGCACAAGCCATGCACCCGCGAAGGCATGTCCTTGTGTAACCACAATCAAGGGGTGGATACCGATCGCTTCCAGGCAAGAAGCATACAACAAGGCCATATCCAGGCATGTCCCCAGTTTCTGCGATGTCACACTATCGGCCATTCTAATGCGCTGCCCATATTTCTCAAAGCTCGCCGGAACGGAGCTGTATATAATTTCCTGCGCCGCGATGGCAGTATAGACAGCCGCCATCTGATGCTTCACCCGGTTGGGATTTCTACTCTGGTATTCGTCAAGTGCCGGATTGCCCGTCATCTTTTCCAGGATATCGGCTGCCCGTCTCTGTATGGGAATAATAGCCGGATGGTTGGGCGTGACAAAAGCAGACAACATCTCCGGGAGGATGGAAACCCCGCTCCACTGGTCAAAAGCCAAGACGTCGATAGGATAGTCTTCTTTAAAGACCATCTCATTTTCCACCCGGATTGTCAACGAGATATTCCCCGCTATCCGTTCGGTGAGTTGGATAAAAAAGTTGGTCGACAGTTTTAGTTTCAGGTCATCAATCCGGACGGTATGGCTGGCAGGAATCTCTTCCAACAGATACGGCACAGCCTCGGCGAATCCAGGCTCCATAAGCAGTTCCACACGAATATTGCTCAACGGTTCCCCGGAGATATTTTCAATGGAGAAAGCACGGATGACAGACACACGATTCTGTTGGAATGCGAAATTAATGACGGGAAGAGAGGCAAATTCCACCTTAATCAATTCAGATACTTCACTCATATTGCTTTTGGTATAAGAGTATATCGCTCTTTGTTCTATTTTAATTGACTCTCAAAGGTAACAATTTCAATTGGATAGATAAATGAAACGTAAACATAAACTTCTTATTCCAGTTTTATTTGCCCAATACTACCTTTATGGAATCAATCAGCGGCAATTAAGTCACTATCTGAATGGAGTGAAAAACAATTTATCGTGCCACCGGCAGCGGCGAAGCTGCCGGATACACCTCTTTTCAGGTCGTATCTCCAAACTTTACGCGCAACGTTTGGGATGGCTGTATTTAATCCGGATCCACCATTTCTGCCGAACCGTTATCGTCACCGTCACCTTCCTCCCAGTTGGTGATAGAGGAAGTTACATCCAAACCGGTCGGGTTGGCCGTAATAATGTATTTGTATTTCTTACCGCTCTCGAAAGTGGTGGCGGTTGCCATGTTGTAAATGAACTCACTGCCGTCATCCAAAGTAATCCGGATAAACGGGGTTCCCTGACTCACTTCCTGCGGTACGATGATGGCTTCATTCAGTTCTTCATTACCTTCATCCCCCGTTATATCCGTGTCGATTTCAATATCGGCTCTGGTACCGAAGCCGGTGACCGGTGTGACATTGATCTCATCTGCTTCCGAGCCTTTATCTAAAGTGAATTCGGCGCGATACCTAAGATCCACGAGTTCCAGATTACTGATATCATCGAGGACTCCTTCTACCCCCGCTTTCAATACGACCTCTACTTTGGAGAGCAGGTGTTTGAACGTGAGCTCTACAGCTTCCCTTTGGCGGGAAACATCTTCGCGCTTGGCATATACCAGGTCGGAAGTAGCATAACCATCGGTCGTGTTGCGTTGGTCGGCAGCTACTTGATGTTCAAGTACCTCATCAGGATACTCCGTCACCTCATCCAAATCAGCATTGGTGTGCAGGGCATAGATATCCACACCATTCCCGTTTTGCGGGAAATACATGGTTTCTTCTCCGGTCAAGGGGTTGGAAGGTCCAGCTCCTCTTGTCAGCTCGATTTTCTCATATAGAGGGCCGTCCTCTACATCGTCCACCCAGACATAGACCGTTTCACCTAAGCCCAACCGCTCGTCCAGGTCGTGTGTGGCGCGTGTTTGCTGTACATCGATACCGCTTGTCAGGCGGAGTTCCACCGGGCCGTTATCAATGCTCTCAATTTTCTCATCGTTGCTGCAAGCGGCGAAACCGAGTGTTGCCACCAACATAAAATAGGTTACTTTTTTCATTCTTGTTGTTTTTTAGTTATTTAATAGGGCTTATCTTTAATAAGAGTTTATTTTAAATAATGATCAGCTATGTTTCGTTTCTATCTGCTGCTACTCGGCGCTGCCGTCTTCACCGTCCCCATTCCCGATCACCCAGTCGGTGATAGAGGAAGTCACCTCCAGTCCCGTGCGGTTGATGGTGATACGATACATGTTCTTCTCTCCCTGATTGAAATATTTGTCGCCCGGGATATCCCAGCGGAAAACATCCCCCGTATTTTCGAGCGTGAAGATCAAGCGACGTCCTTCCACGGGGTCGTTGCCGCCCACGTCGTTCGGCATCAGGATGGCTTCGGCATCCGTCCCGTCGGTTGTCGTTTTGAGAACGATAATTTCCGGATTCTCCTGTAAGATATCGAAATCCCGGGATAGCGGTTCATACGTGCCAGCAGTGTGTTGTCCGGATATTTCCACTTTTAGGTTTTCAAGGTCGGCATCGGCGATTCCCGTTCCGGCCGCGACGGACAGCACGATCTTACTCAGGCGGCGTTTGAATTGAAAAAACACCTCGGGAGTAGCTTTGGAATAATTTGCTTCTATCGCGGTCATCAGGTCAATCGTCTCCTGATCGACCTGATCACTCAGATCAATCGTATAAATATCGTCCTGTAACGGTTTATAGGGATAATATGCACTGAAATCCACCTCCTCACCGTTTACGGGAAAGTAGATGGCCTGTCCGTCTCCGGCAGGCGTAAATTCCGTATTTTCGCCTGAACCCGTGGCTTTATAATGCCGGTTGCCGGTTTCTTCGAGGATCGTACCCTCCCCTGCCGGCATCATGTAGATCCCGATACCGTCGTTCTGCGTCCACTGGTTATCCGCAGCGCGGGGACCCTGCTGCCTCATTGCAATATTACTGCTTACCTGCAAGGGCACGCGGCCGTCGCTTTCGTCCGTAATCCCGGTGCCATCATCGCATCCCGCCAGAAGAGAAATAGAAAGCAACAGGTAAAGTCCTGTGCCTACTCCGATAAAGTTCTTTTTCGTCATGTTTTTTAATATTTTAAATTGCATACACTTTATTTTTTTCATTGCATTCCAGGTCTCAATTTATCTCCACGCTTCCGTTGTCCACCACGGTCCAGTCCGTGATACTACCGCTTGCCCCGGCTTCTACGGGCAGTTCAAGGCCGGCATCCAATACCAGGGGATCCATACCGCTACCGGCAAGCATCAACGCTTCCGAAAGATCAGTTCCTATGACATGCGTGCTCCCGTCGGCCAGTGTAATATCCATCAACAGCAACTGCATTTCCGTATGGATAATGCCCATGAACCGGAAAGAAGCCAAAAGCAGGGGGTTACTCAGGGATGCCCGTGTACCAGCATTCCCGCCCCATAATTCAAATTCCGGCTGTAACGATTTCCCAGCCTGCCCCTCGGCAAGCTCGCCGGTTTCAAGGTCCACGGTATGAGCAATACCATGCAGCGTAGCACGAATGGACGAGATACGGGTATCATCACCATCGCCCAGTTGCAACTCCAATGTCACCATGCGGATATGCTGCTTCATCATCGCCGTTACCCTTAGCGTATCGTCAGCCGTAATATCGAGCATATTCCGTGAAGAGAAGAGATAACCCGGCATATCTTGCAGTATACCGTTATCCAGCGTATTGACGGTCGCCGTAGTACCGTCGATTGTAATACCATCCGGTTTGTTATAGACCAGCAGAAAATAACGTCCCGGGTCAAACAAATCATTGAATGGATTGCTCTCGCCGCTCACATCTTGTTCCTTCTCCCCGATACGCAGCGTGTAGTTATCCGGCACCGATACTTCCGCCGATTCGCTCCAATCGCTGGTCACCCTCACCGCTCCCCGGTCTGGATGCGGCGTATTGAAAAGTTTGTCTTTCACGCAAGAAGTAAATGCAATACTGGCCGCACTACATACGATTGTCACGTATTTTAAGATTTTCATGTTCATTACCTTATTTCGTTAAAATATTCCACACGAGCGTGACGCCTGCGTGGTTGATGCCCCAATAGTTCTTACTTTCCTCCATACCGCGCTTGACCCGCACCCCGTCTATCACCGTATAATTATCGTAATTGGCATGCGTATAGCCGACACCGACAGAGAAATCAAGGCTAAATGAGCGATTCAAGCGAAGGATGTAACCTTCCGTCCATCCGCCGCCTTGCAAATTGCCTTGCTTACCCGTTGTACCGAGTTTGCGATTGAACTCTCCAACATAATACCTGGCTCCGATATAACCACGCTTCCTCTCTCCTATATAATAGCGCACTTCAGGCGATACTTCCCATAAGGCATAGCGACGGTTCTTATTATCCCACGTCCATGATGTCCATGTACCGTTTACCCGGACTGCCCAATTCCGGTTGATGCGCCACTCGACACCCAGGTCCGGGGTCAGTGTCGCCCATCGCAACAGATCGGCACGCAGGGCGAAACGGCCGTCATGCATACTGTCCGTTGTTTTTTGTGCCTGTGCGGTATCCGGTAACAGGAAAAACCATACAAGGAAGAATAACGGCAATGATTTTCTTAGCATATCATGTTTTTTTATATCTCAAAAAGTCATCCGGGTTGAAATTCTCAGCTACTATCTTCTTACAATTTTCAGATAACAATACATTATCAGCATAAAAAACAGTCCAACCGTCATGGGTAAAAACCATACTTCAGAGCCACCTGCAGTTCCTTTTGCTTTTTGTATTGCCATGAATACAATAAGCCCGAGCACTACAACAAATAACAATTTTACAGATCTGATCAACCGGACTGCATCCGGATACCGCCAAAAGGCGTTCTCCTGCGGAATAGAAACAAAAAAATTAAAAATGCGAGGGTATTTATTGGGTATGGTCAATCCGGTAAAAATTAGAGTGGCAACAATTGGTAAAATAAAGATGTGACTTTTGTCTCCAAATCCATCCGTTTCTCCTACACCGTTATAATAAACAGGTATCTGTTCCGGTAATTTTTCATAATTGAAGAAAGTCAAAACCCAGGTTCCGACAACAGCCATCCAACTGATAATTTCTATTATTTTATCAGTCGTGGTGAAATTGATTTTTACTTCTGGACGATTTTTCATCTATGGATCACAGTTTTTTGTGCCAGTACGGTATGATAGGAATAGACCGGCACTTTGCGAAAGTAGGCAGAATGGATTCCATCCCAAAGAAAAATAAGCCAGTTAGTCTCTCAAAAAGTCACACCGGGTCTCTCAGAAAGTCACCTTCCTTACAATTACCGCCATCATCCAGGCAAGGAATATGTGTAGTTTGGGATACAGCGGTTTGAAATTCCATGGGGGTAACGCCGAATTTTTTCGGGAAAAGGCGATAAAAAGATTGTGAGGACATTCCGCATTGCGTGGCTACGGCATCGATGGTATACCCGGGATATTCTTTTAAAATCCGGGCAGCGTGTTCCAACCGCAGGTCATTCATATATTGAGTAAAGTTTTTCCCTGCATATTGTTTGAAGAGATAGGCAAACTTGTTCTTAGGGATGTGGATATTTTTCGTTAAATCATTTCTCGAAAATCCGGGTATCAGGAAAAGTTGCCCGTTCAGAATTTCGTGTTCCACTCTTTCAAAGAGCCGACGATCATGATCACTGGAACAAAAAGGTCCTTCATTACCGGTATCTTCTATCGCACGGTTATCTTTTCCGGAAATGGCAGGATCTGTTTTCGTACTCACGGCAGCCTCGTTTTTCTTTCTGATGGTAGAGTTAAAACAAAACATTTCCCAAATAAACAATATGGCAAGAACCAGAAAAAACAACACACCGGCAAGCACTATTCCGCGTAACTTGAGTTGCGTTGCCTGCTCCTTCAGAAGGGTCTCTTTTTCTTTTGTCTCGTAAATGGTGGTAGTCAGTTCCATAGCACTTTGACGTTTCTCCCGGCTACGCAAACTATCGGTAAGCGCGACGATAGAATTTGCAATACGGGCAGCCGAACGGTAATCGTCCAATCCTTCGTAAGCTTTCTTCTCATTATAGAGCAGTGTCTCAACATAATAAGCATTCACAGTATCCCTTTCCGCAATGAAATATTCTTTTTCTTTTTTAATGCTTAGAAGCGCTTCCCTGTAGCGATGGGAAATAATCTGGTAAGGAACCGTCAGGGCATTGCCTCCAGATCTATGAATATAGTGCGTTTGCAACAACTTATGATAGAATTTTTCGGCCCTCATTTCATTGCCGTTCAAATAAAATATCATGGCATAGAGGGTATACATATGGGCACTGCGTAAGTCGTAAACACCTTCCGGCAAATCGGGACAGGTTCTCAGACTGCATAATGTCTCTTTACAAAGGGGAAGCATATCCACCGCTTCCCCATACTTCTTGTCATCCCGAAGGGCGTTTATCTTCTTCATCTGGGCATAAAGCAACCTGTCCGTTTCACGCCAGGTCCGGCTTCCGGCAACTTCCTGCTGATACAATGCGATACTGCGGTCGAAAAACGAATAAGCATCTTCGGAAACACCCTCAGAGGCTTTGGAGAGTCCTATATACAGCAGGAAAAGTGCTTCGTGCCGCTTCGATCCAGCCTTGCAAGATACTTCTATCCCTTCGAGGGCATACCGGATGCATTCTGCATAGTTCCCAATCTTATAATATTGATGGGACATGGTTTTGAGAGACCTCAGCAATTTTACCGTATCCTCACGAATGGCAGGATCATTATGCACCCGCAGGCTGTAAGCAAGAGCAATATTGGGCTGCCCGAGCCGTTTATTATAGACCACGGAGCGAAGCCTGTTCAGGTTGACCGGAAAAAGCAAGCCGTAATGTTCCGCCGTATCGAGTAGTGCAAGTGCCTGCTCAGGATGGGTAATACTTATATTTTTGATATAGGCCGTAAAAATACTATCGACACAACGTAAATCATTAGGAGGCACGGATGTAGGCCGGCAACCGGCCGTCACCAAAATAATGATTATAACTGTAATATGCCATTTTCTCATGCGAAATCCAAAGAAAGAATATCTGTTCATTATTATTGGTCCATATACGGTTATCTATCCCGTTACGTAGTCTCCTTTTCGACATGTATCCGGACAATAAAATGCTCTTCTCTCTCAGTCCGAGCCAGAGATAAGTTCGGATGTAGTATAATGGGAGCACATGCAGGCTACTAAATGATGTAGGTTGTTTTTATTTTATCCCAAAAAGAAATTCTTTTGAGTAAATAGATGCTTTACGAAAGTAAACAGAATGGATTCCATCCCAAAGAAAAACAAGCAGATTGGTCTCTCAAAAAATCACACCGGGTCTCTCAAAAAGTCATATCGGTCTCTTAAAAAATCATCCCTCATAGATCGGGAAACAGCAGTACTCAATCAAATGGAAGAAATTATTCACTGATGCAAAAAAATCCCCGAAAGCAGTTCTACTTTCAGGGACTTCCTATAAATCTTAATTTACTTGTGCGGCTGAAGGGACTCGAACCCCCACGCCTCTCGGCACCAGATCCTAAGTCTGGCGCGGCTACCAATTACGCCACAGCCGCAGAATTAACAACAAAGATACGATTTTATTTTCAGTTTTACGTTTTTCACCATCCTTTTTCGTTCATTGGTCGAACTTAACTATTTCTTAATTCTCAAATCCGGATTAAATATTTTTCTTTTCTTTTCTTTGTACCGCCATTGCTAAATATTCCCCGGAGTATTTAGGTGGCGGTATTTTTTAAATACCCGCATTTATCACAGTTTTATTGGGCAGGTTTTTTAATTGTTTGCATGAGTAATTCTAACATCGATATCGACAAGGCAATTCTTACACGCCTGAAAGAGGGATGCAGGGAGTCGTTTGAACAATTGTTCCGGAAGTATAACCCAAAGTTATACAACTTTGCATATTCGATCCTTTTTGATAAATCGCTCGCCGAAGATATTACCCAGTCATGTTTTCTTAAAATATGGGAATTGCGTTCCCACATAGACCCGGAGAAGAATTTCCAGGCATACCTTTATACCATAGCCCGAAATTTTGTTTATAAAGAGACTGAACGGAAAATACGCATGAAGAAGGTTGTACTCCTTGAAGAGAGCAATGCTCCCGTAATGAGTGATGAAATCACGGAGCAGATCGATGCCGATTTTTGCAGATCCTATCTCCATAAAATAGTAGAGCAATTACCTCCTGCACGTCAAAAGATATTTATCCTGAGCAGGAAATACGGTTTTTCCTATAAAGACATTGCGGATCAATTAGCCATCTCCGAAAAAACAGTCGAAACTCAGATTTCCCGGACATTATCGCACATTCGAAAAAACATGAAAGAATATCTTACGGCAATCGCCTTGTACTTCCTAAGTAACAATCTCTGATTGATTTCCTCATCGAAAACACTGTGTTTTCATTTTATATTCCTCCACCTTTTTATTAAAAAATATTAAAATCACGGTTTTAACGAGCCCTCTTGTAAGGGTAGGCAAGCGTTTCCAGATACATAATTACGAACATGGATAAAAAATATTACATAGAACTGCTGGATTCTTTTATGAGGGGCAACACCTCGGGGGAAGAAGAGAGCATTTTGTTCGATTGGTTCGAAGCAGACGGATCGGAAGAAGAAATACAATCTTTATATAAAGAACGTTGGGAAAATTCGTCGAACACATTGGATGAAAATATACAATTGAAGATGTTAAACAATATCAGGTCACAGATCGATGATCGCATGCGAAAAGAAGCCCGCACGCGGATGCGCTTTAAGCAGTATATTGCAGTTGCGTGCATGCTCCTTGTTGTGGTTGCCGGTACTTATTTTTTTGCACAAGAGTGGTTGTATCCGCCCAAGGAGTTTGTTGTTGCTGCGGGTATGGGTGAAAAAACGAGCTTACGTTTACCGGATGGTACAATGGCCTGGTTGAACGCCGACTCCAGACTTCGATATGACAGCAGGTACAATAGAAAAAACCGACGGGTTGTACTGGAAGGCGAAGCATACTTCGATGTGGCGAAAAACAAAGATTTGCGGTTTATCGTATCAGCGAACGATCTTGACATAGAAGCATTGGGAACGAGTTTCAATGTTAAATCGTATTCCGGGGATGAAAATGTGGTCGTTTCCCTGGTAGAGGGCAAACTGAAGGTAAGTACCACGGAAGCGGAAAAACTCCTGCATCCGAACGAACGGTTGACATTTAACAAACAGAATAAAGGCATAACGATCAGCGATAAATTCAATATGGAAAATGCCGGCAAATGGAGAAATAATGAACTCGTTTTCAACGAAGAATCACTTGAGGAGATCGCGACAACATTAACGAGGATGTACGATATGAAAATCGTATTTACACCGGAAACAGCTAAACGATATACCTTTTCAGGAACAATAAAAAACAACAGTCCCGGCAATGTGCTTGAGATCATAAGCCTTGCGGCCCCCATACAGTACACCATTGAAGATGGTGTAGTGGAAATAAGAGATAAATAGTATAAACCCTTTAAATTTCAGATGATATACGAAACATTCAATAAACATTACAATGAGACCGCTTGCCAAAGCGAAAGAAATTACTTCTGGTTATTCCCCGGAACAGGGTCAGCGCCTGCCGGAATATATTTAACATAATAATACAGGTATTTTATCTTAATAATAAAAACATTAAAACAACATGAACAAAGTTGGAAAATCAATTCTACGGATTCCGTTAATATGTTTGATGTTATTTTTATCCACAACATTGTCTGCAACAATAACGTTAAACGTCAAGAATCAAAAAATTCGTCAGGTTATTCACCTTTTGGAAAAGAACGAAGGGTACAGTTTCTTTTATAACGAAGAGTTATCGGAGTTGGATAACAACGTAAGCATCCATACGACAAACTCTTCCATGGAAGAAACACTGGAGAAATTGTTCAGTAATACCCGGATCGCCTTCCATATCAAGGAAGGGAAGCAGGTTGTCTTGTCCGATAAGCGGTTGCTCGCAAACACGCTGGAAGGGAAACAGACCCCGAGGAATGAACATAAACGGAGAATATCAGGATCTGTCCGTGATGAATCGGGAGAAGGATTGGCTGGTGTAAATATTGTTGTTCAGGGTACAGGAACAGGTACGATTTCCGATGTGAATGGAAATTTCGTATTGGACGTTCCTGAAAATGCGACATTGGAAATTTCATATATCGGATTCTTGTCCCGGAATGTAAAGATTACAAACCAGGAAAGTCTGGATCTGGTACTGACAGAAGACACACAACTCCTGAATGAAGTGATTGTACTGGGTTACGGTACCAATGCGCGGAAGCAGGATTTGTCGGCTTCGGTAGGTATTATCAATAATGCCGATCAGCTTGCCGTCAGGCCGGTGACTTCTACGGAAAGCATGCTTCAGGGACAACTGGCCGGTGTGACGGTCAGCCTGGACAGCGGAGATCCTACATCCACTCCTTCGGTCGTGATCCGCGGGCAAGGCTCCCAGAACGGAGATAATGTCCTTTGGGTGGTTGACGGGATTCCCGGTGCCCCTATCGCCTCAATGAACGACATTGAGTCCATCGTGGTACTGAAAGATGCCGCTTCGGCGGCCATCTACGGGGCCCAATCGGGTGCCGGAGGGGTTATTCTCGTTACGACCAAGAAAGCGAAGAAAGGTGAGCCGTCCCTTTCGTACGACGGTATATTCGGGATACGGCAAGCCACCAATCTCCCTCAATCGCTTACGGCAGAACAGGAGATCGAAGTGCGCAAGACGTCGTATGCCAACGCCGGAATGTCTCTGCCTACCGGCTGGAATACAACCCTGAATCCATGGATTGCAACTACCCGTACCGACTGGATAGACGCCGTTTTCCGTACCGCCTTATACCAACGGCACAATGTTGCGCTGAATGTCGGTACCGACAACTTCAAGCATCGCCTGTCGTTTGCCTACGACAATGACGAAGGTACGCTGATCAAGACCTTCAACAAGGCAACCACCATGCGTTATAACAGCAGCATACAACTGAACAAATGGGTAACAATCAGCGAAGACTTTGTCTGGAAGAATACTTCGGGCCGCGGCACGAATACGTCGAGCGGTTATTCGGGAGTGATCCTTTCCGCCCTATACATGCCCCGCAGCGCGACGGTTTACAATCCGATCGACGGCTCATACGGAGGTACGGCCACCGAAGATCCGGCATACACGGCCCAATACGGTAACTTTGCATCTATCCACGGCGATGCCATTAATCCAGTACGCATACTGGAAGCCGACACAAACTACGATAAGACAAGCGACATCTGGAGCTCCACCAGCCTTGAGATTAACAACATTACTCCGGGACTTAAATTCACCAGCCGTTTCACGTACAACCTGAAGAGTAATCTCTACAAGAATTTCACCCCGATACGCGACGAAGTGGGAAAGCCCGATATGTCGAACAGCCTGAACGAGTCCACTTATCGTGCCGATGCGTGGAAAACCGAAAATACGCTGACGTACGACCGGACGTTCGGACAACACACCTTAGGCGCTTTGCTCTCCACCACGGCCGACCGTTATGAAAGGCGCGAACTCAGCGTTTCCGGGTCCGGTTTCGCCGACGAATCGGAGTACCTGCAGTATCTCGCGTATGCCAATTCCACCACGGCACAGGATTACCTGATCGGTCCGGACGCCAATGTTTCGCTCATTTCGCGCCTGGCATATTCATTCAACGACCGGTACTTTCTCACCGCTTCATATCGCCGCGACTATGCAGGCCGTCTGCCCGACCAGAACAACTACGGAGACTTTCCGGCCGTAACGGCTGCCTGGAAAATATCGAATGAACAATTCTTCCCGAAGAGCGACATCCTGACCTTACTCAAGCTTCGCGCTTCATGGGGACGTGTCGGTAATCTGGGATCGATAACCTACAATTACAAATCATCGACCCTGAGCAAAAGTGAAAATACGTCGAACGAATCGGGACAATACGGCGTAACGGTAGGTGAAAAATGGGGCACGGCCGTATACAACAATACAGCTTTCAACACCGATCTGACATGGGAAACATCCGAGCAGACAGATTTTGGTCTGGATATCGATATGCTCAGGGGACGTTTCTCCCTGTCGCTCGACTATTTCGATAAACGAACATTCAACCTGATCCAGTCCGCGACCATGAACTGGCCGGGAACAATCGGCCTGAAACCCATGCTGGTCAACCAGGGAGAAGTCCGTAACCGCGGTTTTGAAGTGCAGGCCGGCTGGAACGACCGGTTGAACAAAGATTTTTCCTACTTTGTATCGGGTAACTTTTCCTACCTCAAAAACTGGGTCTCCGATATCGGCGTTAAGAATACCGACGGGACGCCGGGTGTATGGACCGGAGACGGCTCTTTCCGGAACCTTTCATACATGTACCAGACCGCACAGGGAGAACCCCTGAACTCGTATTACCTCATCAAAACCGACGGGATCTTCCAAAGCGACGCGGAAGCAGAAGCTTATGTGGATGAAACCGGAAAACGCATTCAGCCCAACGCCGTAGCAGGTGACCTGAAGTTCATAGACTATAATGGAGACGGCGTGATCAATGACAAAGACCGGCAATACTGCGGCAGTGCAACTCCCAAAACCACTTTTGCCCTTAACCTGGGTTTTACCTACAAGAAACTTTCGGTCAGCGCCATGTTTCAGGGAGTGGGAGGAGCGCAATCGCTGAATATCGCCAAATATATGACACTGAGTGACGTAGAAGGAGATTTCAATCGTTCGAACGAAATACTGAATGCCTGGAGCAAAACCAACACTTCATCCGATATTCCCCGGTTGTCCAAATCGGATCCGAACGGAAACTTCACCAGTTCGTCGGACTGGTATCTGGAAGATGCCTCATATCTGCGCTTTAAAAATTTCACAGTTTCCTACGACATGACGGATCTGCTTCAAAAATGGAATTACCTGGGCGAGCGTAACAGCAGGATGTCCGTCTATCTGAGCGGGGAAAACCTGTACACGTTCACCAACTACTCCGGCATAGATCCCGAAAACGGAGGTTGGGACGCCATGAAGTATCCGGTATCCCGCGTGCTTTCCGTAGGCGTAAAACTGACGTATTGACAAACAATCCTAATGTTCATATCTCTTTTATTAAAAAAACAGACAGGTTCCACATTTTAAATTCTAAAAATGATGAAAATAAAAAATTACATAGTTGCTTTAGCACTGCCGGTACTTCTGCTGAGTGCATGCAGCGATTTCCTGGATATACACTCCGAAGGGGATGCCACCATCACCTCCTATTTTAACAATGACCAGCAGGCCATTGATGCAATAACGGCCCTGTATAAACCGCTGCACAGAGAGACCTCTTTCGGACGTGACCTGTTCTGGGAGCAAGGGGCAGCCTGCGATGTGGTTTGGGGACGCAGCCGCGCCTTCCCTACCCTGGCAACCTTTGCCTATACCGGCGACGAGAGCCCGCTTACCGCAAATTTCACCCTTTTCTATGAAGTAATTGCTTATGCCAACTGGGTCATCCAAGAATTGCTGGACAAACAGAATTCCACTACGCTGACCGCTATTGAAAGCCGGAGCCTGGGTGAGGCGTACTTTATGCGCGGAATGGCACACTTTATCATCGCATATCGTTATGGAACCGGCCAGCAGGGAGTTCCTTTCGTACGCTATGAAGACTTTCCCGACGGCGGTTACGACAATTCCATTCTACCCCAACAGGCATCCGTGACGGATAATTACGGGTATATCATAGAAGATATGGATAACGCCATCGCATACCTTCCTGAATTCGAAGAATATGAAGATGAGGATAAGGGGCGCGCCCACCAGGCTGCGGCCGTTGCATACAAGGCTAAAGTATATGCCTACTGGGCAACCTGGGATGCCTCGCAATGGAACAACGTCATCAGCATGGTGAATTTATTGGAGAGCAATTACAAGCGTGATCTGGCGGCTACATTTGCCGAGATCTTTTCCTCGGATTATGCTGATTTCTGGAATGCCGAATACATCTGGTCTATTCCTTCCGAAGGTGGCGCAAACGGCGGCGGAAGCGAGTTCCCGGGTGTAGTCCTCGAAAATAAAGGCTGGGGGACATACAACGGCTGGGGACAGAACAAACCTTCTTATGATATCTACGAGGAAATGTTGAAAGACGGAGAAGGCAATGAACGCCTGATACGTTCCATTCTCGAATATAATCAGGAATTCCGGTTCTGGGGAGAAACCCGCAGATTCTATTCCACATCCGATATCGAAGCGGGCTTCATGATCAACAAATATATGGATCCTTTTAAATATGCCGATGCCGCCAATGCAGGCTATGTGAATACTAACGGAGACTGGCCCACAGCCCGCCTGAACTTTCCTCTCGTCCGTTTTGCAGAAATGCTGTTGTTCCGTGCGGAAGCCTACCTGATGACCGGTCAGGCCGACAAGGCGAAAACCGATCTCAATCGTATCCGTACGCGTTCCAACCTCTCGCTCATCGATCATGTACCGACCATGGCCGACTTGTATCATGAGCGCCGATGCGAACTGGCATTCGAGTTCACCGACCACCTGTTCGACCTGAAACGTTGGCACCGTTCGTCCGATGCCACCATCAAAGCGTTGGCCGCCACCGAACTGAACGCCCACCCGCGTGTACGCAAATACAGCGACCGTTCTGATCCCGGATCGGCCTTCCAGATCGCGGATTATGAAGATTACAAGAACAAGGAAACCTACCAGGACTACATGATGGTATTCCCATATCCGTCGAATGAGATCACCAAGTCAAACGGAAAGCTAACCCAGAATGACGGATATTAACATGCTGAATAAACTTCTTCCAACCGGCATAATTGCCGGTTTTTTACTTATCCTGCAGACGACCGTGGCGCAATATCCCGTCAAGATACATTCGCATAACGATTACATGCGTACGATGCCTTTTTATGAAGCGTATTCGCAAAGGACATACTCTATCGAAGTAGATATGTTTTATTGCAACGGCACGTTTTATGTGAGCCATGACCGGGAGGATATCGATGAACAAAAGACGTTTGAAACATTATACCTTGCGCCGATCCTATCACTTTACCGGATGAATGAAGGAAAGGCCTGGGCAGATAGCGAACGCTCCTTTCAGCTTCTTATCGATATAAAATCCGACGACAAGGAAGCCTTTATGGATGGTCTGGTCGGTCTCCTCAACCGCAACCCCGGGGTATTCGACCCTGAAGTCAACCCGAATGCGGTCCGGATCGTTATCTCGGGAAACAGGCCCTCCGAAGATCACTTTGCCCGTTATCCTTCCTACATCCTGTTCGACGGAGACTTGGAAAAAGACTATACCGGTGAACAACTGGAACGCATCGCCCTGTTCAGCCTCAATTTCAAAAGCCTTTCGCGTTGGAACGGTAAGGGATCATTGATCCGGAATGAAAAAGACAAGGTGATGGCTGCCATCGACAAGGCACATGCATTGGGAAAACCGATCCGATTCTGGGGAGCGCCCGACGGGGTCACGGCCTGGAATACGTTTTATTCGCTGGGAGCAGATTATATCAACACGGACGAACCGGGCACCTGTGCCGCTTTTTTCCGCGATTTCCGGAACAAGACGTACCGTATCGGTAGCGGAGAGGAAGATACGGAAGACGATCATGCACAGGCAAAAAGGCTGGACAAAACAACTGCCGGTTTTACGGGATTCCATACCGGAGAACTCCAACTGTCGGAACGGGTCGATGTGTATCGGCCGACGTACCTGAACGACGGAAAGGAGTCGAAGCTCAGGAATGTCATCCTCCTGATAGGGGACGGCATGGGATTAGCCCAGATCTGTGCGGCAGACGCCGTCAACCGGGGACTGTCGCTACTGAACATAAAAACGGTGGGGTTACAGAAAACGGACGCCGAAGATGCGTATACCACCGATTCTGCTGCCGCGGGAAGCGCTTTGGCTACGGGGAAAAAGAACAGGAACCGTCACATCTGCATGAGCCCGGAAGGAGAGATTTACCCTTCGCTGACGGATTTCTTTTACGAAAACGGCTATGCGTGCGGTGTCGTTACGGCGGGGAATCTGGCCGATGCTACCCCCGCCGCCTTTTACGGACACTCCACCGAAAGGGACAACTCCGACGAACTCACTTCCTGGCTGCTCAACGGTAAACTGACACTACTGACCGGAAGCGGGATGCGGGTGCTGACCCATCGCAACGACGGAAAAGATTTGATACGAGAACTGGAAGTAACAGCGGAATACAGCATTCAATCCGAGATCGGGAACATCAACCGAACCGGAGGCAAAGTGATCTGTGTCGATGAACGGTTGGATCTCCCAGCTACAGAAAACTCGCTACCCCTTTTGGCTGACGCCACCCGAGAGGCCATTCTCAAATTAAGCGAAACCAATCCGAAAGGATTTTTCCTGATGGTGGAAGGAGCGAAGATCGATTATGCGGGCCATGCCAATTCCCTGCCAGGTTCGGTCATGGAAACCTTGGGATTCGACCTTGCGGTGAAGGAGGCGTTACAATACGCCGACATGAACGGGGAAACACTGGTGGTGGTAACGGCGGACCATGAAACCGGAGGATTGACGTTGGTGGACGGCGATAAGGAAAAAGGATCGATTACCGTTCAGTATATGACGGACGATCATACTCCGATTATGGTACCGATTTTTGCCTACGGTCCTTACAGTAACCGGTTTGCCGGAGTATATCCGAATACGGACATTTTCGAAAAAATAAAAACCCTGCCGGACCTATAATTTCCGGATGCACCTCAATTTAAACGAAGGTCTTGGCTATGACTTTTTCGATCACCTCCGGAAAGAAAGCGTACTCCAGCGCATGTACTTTCCGGGCAACCTCTTCGGGTGTGTCTTCCGGCAGCACTTCGCAGGTTGCCTGAAAAATAATATCCCCCTCATCATAATGCTCATCAATATAATGGATAGTGATGCCCGACTCCGTCTCACCCGCTTCCACTACCGCCTGATGTACCCTGTCACCATACATCCCCTTACCCCCGAATTTAGGCAACAGTGCCGGATGAATATTGATGATCCTGCCAGGATAGGCGTCGAGAAGCGGCTGCGATACTTTTAGCAGAAACCCCGCCAGCACAATAAAATTGATTTCATAGGTACGAAGAGTATCTATCACCACCGAACCCTCATCAAATTCAGCCTTGCTGAAAGTAAAGGAAGGGATTCCCAACCGCCTCGCGCGTTCATGTACATAAGCATCTCTTTTATTGGAGATGATAAGAGGGACGGATATAGCTGAATTTCCGGAAAAATAGCGGGCAATATTCTCCGCATTACTCCCACTTCCCGATGCAAAGAGGACGATTCGAGTCATAAAAAGGGCTATTTTTTGCACAAACCAACGTGATTTGTGCATTTTTCATCATTTTAATGGACAAAAGTTTGCACAATTAGAGAAAAATTGTGTTACTTTGCAGCGCAAATTTAAGAATAAAATTTTTTATTTATTAATTAATATCGAAAGTTATGTCTGAAGTAGCACAAAGAGTAAAATCGATTATCGTCGATAAATTGGGTGTTGAAGAAGTTGAAGTCACTGAAACTGCAAGCTTCACCAATGATTTGGGAGCTGACTCTCTTGATACGGTTGAATTGATCATGGAATTCGAAAAAGAATTCAACATCTCAATTCCTGATGATCAGGCAGAAAAAATCTCTACAGTTGGTGACGCCATTTCTTACGTAGAACAACACGCAAAATAATCCATTCTTTATGGAGTTAAAGAGAGTAGTAGTAACAGGCCTGGGAGCGATTACCCCCCTTGGAAACGACGTGGAGACCACGTGGAAAAACGCTTTGGCGGGTAAGAGTGGAGCCGGGCCTATTACTCATTTTGATGCATCGCTTTTTAAAACGCAGTTTGCCTGCGAAGTAAAAGATTTCGATCCGGGCGATCTGTTCGATCGCAAAGAGGCCAGAAAATATGACCGATATGCCCAGCTTGCCGTCCATGCAGCCAAAGAAGCGATGGAAGACTCGGGGTTTGATCTCGAAAAAGAGAACGTAGACCGTATCGGGGTTATTTTTTCTGCCGGAATCGGAGGAATCAGGACATTCGAAGAGGAAGTGGGTAATTATTATACCAGTATGGACAAAGGGCCCCGATTCAATCCCTTTTTCATTCCGAAAATGATAGCGGATATTGCCGCCGGGCATATCTCTATGATTTATGGACTGAGAGGTCCCAACTACGCAACCGTATCGGCTTGCGCTTCCTCTACCAATGCCATTGTCGACGCATTCAATCTTATTCGTCTGGGTAAAGCCAATGCTATTGTTACAGGTGGTGCGGAAGCAACGATCAGTCCCTCGGCAGTGGGAGGATTCAACTCCATGCACGCACTGTCTACCCGCAACGACTCGCCACAAACAGCATCACGTCCTTTCAGCGCCAGTCGCGACGGATTCGTGATCGGGGAAGGCGGAACAGGCCTCATCCTCGAAGAAATGGAACATGCCTTGGCACGTGGGGCAAAGATTTATGCGGAGGTAGTAGGTGGAGGCATGTCAGCCGACGCACACCACATCACTGCCTCTCATCCCGACGGCTTAGGCGCCAAGCTGGTGATGCGGAACGCATTGGAAGATGCTGAAATGAATCCGGATGAGATCGATTACATCAACGTGCACGGCACATCCACTCCTGTAGGTGACATCTCGGAGGTAAAGGCTATTCTCGACGTATTTGGCAAACACGCCTACGACCTGAATATCAGCTCTACCAAATCGATGACCGGCCACCTTTTGGGAGGAGCCGGTGCTATCGAGGCGATGTTCTCTATCCTGGCGATAAGGGACCAGATAGTCCCCCCTACCATCAACCATGAGGAAGGGGATAACGATCCGGAAATTGATTACAATCTGAATTTCACATTCAACAAAGCTCAAAAAAGGAAGATAAGAGCTGCGTTATCTAATACTTTTGGCTTTGGGGGGCACAACGCAAGTGTAATTCTCAAGCAATTCAACAAATAGTGTGTTAAGAAGACTCGTAAAGAGGATCAAGGCTCTCCCGCACAAGGGAAAAGAGCCTTACCTCTCGTTTTATAATATCTTGGGATTCTATCCCGACAGGATAGATCTCTATAAAGAAGCCATGACTCACCGTTCTTCGTCCATCCGGTCGGAGAAAGGACGATGGGTGAATAATGAGCGTCTCGAATTTTTGGGAGACGCCATTCTCGATGCCATTGTCGCCGATATCCTCTATAAAGATTTCGAACATAAAAAGGAGGGGTTTCTTACCAGTACGCGATCGCGTATCGTACAGAGGGAGACACTCAATAAACTGGCCGTAGACCTCGGGCTTGACAAGCTTATTGTCTCATCTACCCGCAATCTGGCCCACAATACCAATATATACGGTGATGCTTTGGAAGCCCTTATCGGTGCCATCTATCTCGACCAGGGGTACCGGGTGGCGAAGCAATTCGTATTTGAAACGATGATCAAGCAACACCTGAATATCGACAAGGTGCTGAAGAGCGAAGTCGATTTCAAGTCGAGGCTGATTGAATGGGGGCAGAAAAACAGGGTTGATGTGCACTTCGAGGTAACCGATTCCACCTATGATGCGCAAAATAATCCGGTATTCTTTTCCTGCGTAAGGGTAGGCGGCAAAGAAATAGGTTCCGGAAAAGGATACTCTAAAAAGGAATCCCACCAGATGGCGGCAAAAGTAGCGATAAAAAAACTACGTGAAAGCAACGAACTGCAGGAAGCACTCGTAGAAACAACAAGAAATGAGCCACCCGCATCCTCTCCGGATGACGAGTGACTTTATTTCAGATACCGAATGAAATCCCCATCCGTTTACCTTGGGCTACAAGCTGATTATCGGGGGTGACCAACTTCAATTTACCGGCCACTTCCGAAAGGGAAACACTCGCAATTTCCGATCCAATTTTGGCTACCATTTGCCCGAATTTCCCTTCATGGATCAGTTCGGCCGCATGCCCACCCAGCAATGTACCAAGATTCCGGTCATAAGGAGATGGGGTTCCACCGCGTTGAATATAACCGAGTACCGTTTCACGCGTTTCATAACCGGTCTGCTGCTGGATCTCACGTGCAAAATAGGTAGCGGTATGCTCCTGGGTCGGCAATTCTATACCTTCTGCCACAGCGACAATAGAGTAGGCTTTTCCCATCTCCATCCGTTGATTGATCTTATCGATGACCACCTTCATATTATACCCTAATTCCGGTAAGAGAATAATATCGGCACCTCCGGCCATTCCGGCATGAAGCGTGATCCATCCGGCATGATGCCCCATCAGTTCGATCACCATCACCCGGCGGTGCGAACTGGCGGTAGAGTGGAGCCTGTCGATCGCCTCGGTAGCAATGTTCACCGCCGTGTCGAACCCGAAGGTTACATCTGTCCCATATACATCATTATCGATAGTCTTGGGTATTCCTATCACATTCAGTCCCAACTCGGCAAGCATCCAGGTGGTACGTTGCGTACCGTTTCCCCCGATACAAACCAGACAATCCAGATCCAGCTCATGATAAGCATTCTTGATCTGCTCCCTGTCTTTCTCGTCGGGGGAGGTGATCATTTTACGAAATACCTTTTCACGTGCCGTGCCCAGGATTGTGCCTCCCATATTCAGGATTCCTGACAAGGAAGGATCAGTGAGTTCCACGATATCCTTATACAATAATCCCGAAAAACCGTTCCGGATACCGATTACCTGCATGCCATAATCATTAATGGCCGTTTTTCCCACGCCACGTATGGTCGCGTTAATTCCGGGTGCATCACCGCCGGAAGTAAGAATACCTACTTTCATTTGAATTATGATTTATAAATTACCAATTATTAATTACTAATGACCAATTGCCAACGATCTATAGATAAATGCAGCGGCACGATTTGACGCACCGGGACCTCCCAGTATCTGCCGCATCTCTTCGTAGTTATCAAGCATATTCTGCCGGTAGCTCTTTACATGGAGTATCTGTTTTAACTCTTTGCGGATGTTATCCACGGTAAAAAAGCGCGCAAATAACTCATTCACCACCTCTCTCCCACAGATCAGGTTTACCAATGAGATATAAGGTGTATGAAGGATATGTTTGAAAACCCAATAGGTGAGCTTCGGCGTGGGCGTCTTATAGCAGACCACCTGAGGCACATTGAGCAGTGCTGTTTCCAATGTGGCGGTGCCTGACGTCACTAAAGCGGCATCCGACTGCGCCAGAATACGGTAGGTCTGGTTAAAAAGTACCTTTGCAGGAGGAAAGGTTCCAATAAAACTGTCATAGAAAGCCGGATCAATTCCCGGTGCCCCCGCCACAATCAACTGGTATCCCTCCGAATATTCTCTCATCGCTTCCAGCATGGAGGGCAGGTTGCTGGCGATCTCCTGCTTCCGACTCCCTGCCAGGAGGGCTATCATCGGTTTATTCTCAAGGCCGTTGACCGCAATGAATTCAGCAAAGGTTTCATCTTTATGATCCCGTTGAGCAATTGCATCTACCGTAGGATTTCCCACATAGTGCACCTCATATCGGTTTTCCCTGAAAAATTCGACCTCAAACGGCAGTATACAAAGCATCTCATCCACATATTTCCGGAACGACTTTACACGGTATTTTTTCCAGGCCCATACCTTGGGTGAAATATAATAGTAAACCGGAATACCCAGTTTTGTTTTTACATATTTGGCTATTTTCAGGTTAAATCCGGGATAATCGACCAGAATCACGGCATCGGGCCGATATGCGGCAATATCCTTTTTGCAGAACGCCAGATTCCGAAGGATAGTACGCGCATTCATTACCACCGGCATAATACCCATAAAGGCCATGTCGCGGTAATGCCTTACCAGCGTTCCGCCGGCAGTCTGCATCAAATCACCTCCAAAGAAGCGAAAATCTGCATCCTTGTCCAGTTCACATAACGACTGTATCAGATTGGACGCATGCAAATCGCCCGAAGCCTCTCCTGCTATAAGATAGTATTTCATTTTAATGAGAATAAAGAGTAATCTTCCACTCCTTCAACTGGGGAAGAAAGTCATGAGCTGTCATATCGATCTTCACCGGTACAATAGCAGCATATCCGTTTACCAAAGCCCATTCATCGCTGTTATCATTCTCCTCTTCCCAGTTTTCGAAATTACCGGTCATCCAGAAGACATCCCTGCCTGAACCGTCTTTGGATCGGTGATACTCATTCACCCACTTGCCATGCGTCTGTGTGGTCACCCTGATCGCCTTCACTTCTCCGGCAGGGACATTCACATTCAGGCAGATCCCTCTGGGAAGCCCCTCCTCAATCACTTTTGCAGCCAGTTTGCGGGCGATCTCCATGGTGAAGGAGAAATCGGCATCGGGGGTGAAGTCGCACAACGAGAAACCGATAGAGGGTATATCGAAAATACATCCTTCGATTGCGGCACCCATAGTACCGGAATAGATGACACTGATCCCCGCATTGGAGCCGTGATTGATACCCGAAACCAACAGGTCGGGTTTACGGTCCACGAACTCGTTCAATGCCAGTTTTACGCAATCGACCGGTGTACCGTTGCAGGTATAGACGGTCAGGTTTTCCTCTTTCCGGTGTAATCTTGCCCGAAGAGGATTGCTGGTAGAAATAGCGCTCGACATGCCCGAACGGTGCGAATCTGGCGCAAATACAATCACTTCTCCTAAATCTCTCATCGCTTCGGTCAACGAAACGATCCCTTTCGCCTGATACCCATCGTCATTGGTAACAAGTATCAGGGGTTTTCTATTCATCATTCTGTATATATCTTTTATAACAATGACAAATATAGTGTTATTTTTGTACCTTTGAATATCCATTCAATAACAAAATATCATTCCAATGAAAAAATTAAACATAATTTTTTGTTTACTCATCGCTTCCGTGGCACTTATCGCCCAGGAAGTGAAACCTGTAAAAAATGTGATCATGATGATCCCCGACGGCACTTCCATAGGAGTTTATTCTGCCGCACGGTGGTTCAAGTACTACAACGGCATGGAGGATAGACTCAATATAGATCCCTACTTCACGGGTACCGTCACCACTTTCTCATCGAACGCCCCGATCGGCGATTCCGCCCCTACCGGTTCATGTTACGCAACCGGCGTATTGCAACAAACAGGGAACGTGGCCATCCATCCGGAAGTTTCGGAAAATGACCTGTTTCCGGTAGATGCGTCACGCACCTGGCAACCCGCCGCCACCATCCTCGAAGCATCAAAGATCGAGAAAAAGAAAGCGGTAGGATTGGTAGTTACCTGCGAGTTTCCGCATGCCACGCCGGCCGACTTTTCCGCACATCATTACAACAGGGGCAATTACAAGGCACTTGCACCGCAAATAGCCTATCAAAACATGGATGTGGTGTTCGCCGGTGGCAATAGTATCCTTACCGACGATATCAGGAAGCATTTCACCAATAATGGAACCACCCTCATCCAGGACGACAAAGAGGCGTTGCTCAATTACCGGGGTGACGGAAAAGTATGGGCGCTGTTCGGTGAAAAAGGGTTGCCTTATAATATCGACAGGAATCCCGACAAGGTACCGTCACTGGGTGAGATGACCCAAAAAGCATTGGAAGTACTGTCGAAGAACGAAAACGGTTTTTTCATGATGGTGGAAGGGAGCCAGGTGGACTGGGCGGCACACGCCAATGACGCGGCGACGATGATCGACGAATACCTTGCTTTTGACGAAGCGGTGGGGATAGCGATGGCATTTGCCGAAAAAGACGGGAATACGGTAGTAGTGGTCGCCGCAGACCACGGCAATAGCGGCTTCACCATCGGTTCGGGAAGCTGTCCGGGATATGACAAACTCTCCATTGAGCAGCTTTTCGGCACTGTCTCTAATTACCAGTTAAGCGCCAACGGACTGGAATCGATATTGGTCAACACCAAACCCGACGATATAAAAGCAGTATTCAAAGAATATACCGATATCGATATCACCGATGAGGAACTGGAAACACTTCTGGCCTCCAAAAACTACAAAGAAGCGGACTACATGAAAGTCGCCACAAGCAATAACCTGGCGCATAACATCGTGAACATACTGAATTCGAGAACCTGCTTCGGATTCACTACCGGTGGGCATACCGGTGAAGAAGTGCTTCTCGCTTGTTACCACCCGCAAGGTGACGCGCTCAGGGGACATGTGAAGAATACCGACTTGAACCAATACCTGCAAAAGGTAACAGGGTTGGAGACATCCCTACAGGAATTATCCGACCGGATTTTTGTCAAACATGACCAGGTCTTCGCCGGGATGAACTATTCAATAGACAAAAAGGATCCTGACTTTCCGGTACTTCGGGTGAAAAAGGGAAAGAACACGCTTGAAGTGAAAGCATTCTCATCCGTGGCCCAACTGAACGGGAAACCATTAGAGATAGGGTCTGTGACTGTCTATATCGATAAAAACGATACTTTTTATTTACCGGCAGCACTCGCCGGGAAATTATAGATTATCGTTCAATCACCATAAAACAAAAAATCCACCTGAAAAGTGGATTTTTGTTTTTAGTCCTAACCTGTTGCGATCACTCTTTTTTCTTAACAACTACATCACCCTGGAAAGATATCGACTGCCTGTCGACATCCTCCACAATGAGGCGTGCCGTGCCATTTTCCCAAATATCAAAGCGGAAAGTCACGGGACGTCCCACATCACGCAGGGTAATCTCCACATCCCAATTGTCTTTTTTCTTCCCCTTATCCACACGATATTCAAAATCCGTGCTCGTAAAACGGTATCCTCCTTCACTCGGATTCATGGGTGCCCGATAGGCGCGGCCGTAATAAGGAAGATAAGCTGCCACCGTATCAGGCGACACCTTCACATCGTAATAGGGTGAAAGGTAAATCGACTTGTAACCGGTGGGATAAGCATAGGTGGCTTTAAATGTAAAATCGGGTATTTCCACCGCATTCCTCACATCGGTTGCCAATTTTTCTTTTTCAACCGCCGTTTGCGCACTTCCACAGGCATAAAAGAACAATAACCCCAGAAGTACAGCCAATTCAAATAATGGGTTCTTTTTCATTATATCCTCCATAAATAAGATACTTTATATACCGCGAATCATCCTGTTCCCAGGAACGTAACCATATAATAAACAGAGGAAAATAGTTTTTTGTTTTATAGAAGGGAAATCATTGAAGGGAGAAGGTGTGATAAATAGAGTAGTAGCATCAACAACAACATACCATACCCCACATAAATATGGTTCCTCAAGATCGTCCTTGAGTAGAAATAGGCATTCAGATAGGAAGCCAGAGTGAGGGAAAGCAACAAAAAGAAAAAAGTCTCCTTCCAGTAAACTATCTGGAGGAGCAATAGAAAAACGATCAGGAAAACCATGAACTGCATCAACGAGAGCGTGAGCGCCTTATCACGACTATATATCTTAATGCTGAGAACCATATTGGATATAAAAAACAATGCCACGAATAATACTCCCCCCCACTCCAGAACAGAAAATCGGGGAATTTCGGGCGCTGAAAAGGAAACAAACTGCAGAAACGGCCTGACAAAACGGGGAATATCATCGAGCAGCCAATAGATGGAGAACAGCGTCACATACACAAGGAAGAGACCAAACAGGGATGAGGCAAACGAGCGGGACTGGGATCCCCTCATCGACCGTTCCCCGACCCACCACAAAGGCAGTAACACAAGCGCATATATCTGGAACAGTGAAGCCACCGCGATCAGTATCGAAGCCCGAAAGGAACAAAGGTAAGAGTCCGGCTTCTGATACGACTCCAGAAGCGGAAAGAAGGCCAGAAGGACAAAAATAACAGCCATATAATCGCCCGACATCACCAAAAAATAGGGGTGAAGGCTTAATAAGAATAAAGGTGCAGTAAACGGGAGGTGAGACCGGGAACGAATAAGGTTGAACCTATTGTTTAACAGGGAAAGTATCCATGCTATAAAAAAGACAGACAGCGTGGAAGCGACCAGTGAAACCTGCGGACGGGTAAAAAGATGTGCTACCGGTTCCCACACATAATTGTCTCCAATGGAAGCAATCCGGGGCAAGCCCCCCGTGTAGAATAGGGCAAGCCGCATGCCGGTCATTCCAAAAGCGGCAAGCAGGGGAACAAAACGTCCCTCCACGAAAGCTGCACGGAATGATCTGACGACAGGATGCATGGACAACTTATATTATTATATACCGAGATCGAAACCTATATCTCTCCTGAAATAACTGTTCTCGAAACTGATCTTTGCTATATTCTTATAGGATGTCTCCAATGCTTCATCCATAGTCTTCCCATAGGAGGTGACCGAAAGCACTCGTCCTCCTGACGATACCACTTTTCCTTCCACATTTTTCGTGCCGGCATGAAAAACAAGACTATCCTGTATGTCGTTCAGGCCCTCAATGGCCTTCCCATTTTCATATGCTCCAGGATATCCTCCGGCGACCATCATCACCGTTACGGCGTAACGGTCGTCATTCTCCAGAGTTATCTCATCCAGGGTTTCCATAGCTACGGCCGTGAATAATTCCAGGAGATCCGACTTGATCAGAGGTACTACCACTTCCGTCTCCGGATCACCCATACGGACATTGTATTCAATTACTTTCGGCTCGCCTTCCACATTGATCAACCCAATAAAAATAAACCCTTTGTAATCTATCTTTTCTTTTTGCAATCCTCCGATAGTCGGCTCCACAATCCGGCTACGCACTTTTTCCATAAACAGCTCATCCGCAAAAGGCACGGGTGACACTGCCCCCATTCCCCCGGTATTCAATCCGGTATCACCCTCACCAATCCGCTTGTAGTCTTTCGCCACCGGCAGGATCTTATATGATTTCCCGTCCGTCAGCACAAAAACCGAGCACTCGATACCCGAAAGAAATTCCTCTATCACCACCCTGTTGCTGGCAGCTCCGAACTTCCCGTTAAGCATCTCCCAGAGCAACCGCTTCGCTTCATTCAGGTCATCTACGATCAATACCCCTTTTCCGGCAGCCAACCCGTCTGCTTTCAGCACATAAGGCGACGGAAGCGAATCGAGAAAGTCATTTCCCTCCATTACGCTGTCGAGAGTAACGGTTTTAAACCGTGCGGTAGGAATATTGTGGGTGGACATAAATCGTTTGGCGAAATCCTTGCTCCCCTCTAATTGCGCTCCTTTCCTCGATGGCCCGATAATAGCAATATGACAGGCATCCTCATCTTCATGAAAGTAATCATAGACCCCCTCTACCAAAGGCACTTCCGGCCCAACCACGATCATATCGATATCATGGTCGAGCGAAAACCGTTTCATCGCACCGAAATCAGTCACCCCAATGTCGACATTCACACCCAACGATGCCGTACCGGCATTACCGGGAGCGATATAGAGATTATTCAAGAGTCTGCTCTTTCGAATTTTCCATGCTAACGCATGCTCGCGCCCGCCGGAACCAAGAAGAAGGACGTTCATATATTTTAAATTACCAATTACTAATTACCAATTACCAATTATCGCGCGAAGTGCACTATCAGCACACAGTGCGTCTCCCCAGTCGCCAAGTCTCCCTCTCTCCCCAGTCACTTTCCCACCTTTCCACTTAGGCACCTAACCACTTGCCCACTTAGGCACCTAACCTCTTGCCCACTTAGGCACCTAACCTCTTTTCCACTTTAAACCGCAAAGCTACTAAAAAAATGACTTTGTTCCACGACAATGAGGGAAAATCATCAGGAGGTTATTATCTTTGTAAGTTCAAGCAACAAATAGTTCAAACATGAATATAAACCGAATATCGGCCCTCTTTGGTATTCGCTACCCTATCATCCAGGCAGGAATGGTATGGTGCAGCGGCTGGAAATTGGCTGCGGCTGTGAGCAACGCCGGAGGGCTGGGACTGATTGGAGCGGGATCAATGCATCCCGACACATTAAGGGAACATATCTGTAAATGTAAGGCGGCAACCGGAAACCCGTTCGGGGTAAACGTACCGTTAATGTACCCGCAGATTGAGGAGATCATGCAAATCATCCTCGAAGAGAAAGTACCGGTCGTCTTCACTTCGGCAGGTAATCCCAGGACGTGGACTGCAAAGCTTAAAGCCGAGGGGGTCAAGGTGGCCCATGTGGTATCCAGCTCCCGTTTCGCCGTCAAATGCGCCGAAGCAGGCGTTGACGCTGTCGTTGCCGAGGGCTTCGAAGCCGGAGGCCATAACGGCCGTGAAGAAACGACCACTTTCACATTGATACCGCAGGTGAGAAAGGCAATCGATTTACCCCTGATCGCCGCCGGGGGTATCGCTTCGGGCGAGGGAATGGCCGCAGCGTTTGCACTGGGAGCTGAGGGTGTGCAGGTAGGTACCCGGTTTGCACTGACCCGGGAGAGCTCTGCCAGCTACGCCTTCAAGCAACGGTGCATCTCCCTGGATGAAGGAGACACGGTATTATCCCTCAAGAAGGTGAGTCCCACGCGACTGGTAAAAAATGAGTTTTACCAACAGGTACAGCAACTGGAAGACCGCGGCGCCACGTCTGAAGAGCTGCGTGAATTCTTAGGCAAAGGCCGCTCCAAAAGAGGTATCTTCGAAGGAGACCTATCGGAGGGAGAGCTGGAAATCGGGCAGATCGCTTCCCATATCAAAGAGATTATTCCGGCAGGAGAAGTAGTACAGCAGATAATGGAGGGGTTTCACCAGACAGCGAGAAGACTCTCTGAAACAGGGCTGTAGATCCTTCTTGTCAAGACAGGCATTATAATTAGAGAGTAGTCACCTCGACTTACACAACATGCATAGACATTTTTTATTCATTCTGACATATCTTTTCGCCGCAACGCTTGCCGCGCAGCAGACCAGGCAATTCACCCTGGAGGAACTCATACCGGGGGGTAAGGAGTACACCCGTTTCACTCCCCGGATCCCGACACAGTTCCAGTGGCATGGCGACCAGCTGATGGCGCTCCGTAACGACTCCGTATGGATTGTGAAAGACCTCACAAACCCGGCTGATAAGCAATTGTTCCTTACATTTGACAAAATTGGAGTAGAGAAGGATTCAACCGGGCAATCCGGACAGTCAAAAGAGTTCGAACAATCCAAACAATCCGGGCAATCCAAACAATCCGGGCAGGTTATACGCCTCTCCTTCCCTGCCGACGGCAATCCGTTGATACAAGTGGTTATGACCAATGGCACCGGACTGTTTGATACGGAGAAGATGGCAATGGAGGCTTTTTTCAGTTTTCCCGACAACAGTGGGAACCGCATCCTCTCCCCGGACAACCACCATCTGGCCTACACCATCGGAAACAATCTCTTCATCAGGAACCGGGATGGTGAAGAGAGAGCTGTCACCCGGGAAGAAAATCCGGGCATTGTGTGCGGCCAGGCGGTACATCGCAACGAATTCGGCATCGATGGAGGCATATTCTGGTCGCCCGATGGCAAGAAACTGGCTTTCTACCGTATGGATGAGACCATGGTGACCGACTATCCACTGGTGGATATTTCAAAACGGGCGGCCGAAGCAAAACCTATCAAATATCCAATGGCAGGAATGAAAAGCCACCATGTGACCATCGGTATCTATGACACCACTACCGGTGAGACTATCTATCTGAAAACGGGCACGCCGGATGAACATTATCTCACCAACATTGCATGGAACCCCGATGCATCGTCGATATACGTAGCCGAGCTGAACCGTGCACAAAACCGGATGAAGCTAAACCGCTACCATGCTGCCTCCGGCGATTTCGACCGGACATTGTTCGAAGAGATCAATCCCTGGTATGTGGAACCGGAACACCCCGTACTCTTTACCGACAGCAAAGGAGACCAATTCATCTGGCAGAGCAGGAGGGACGGCTTTAACCATCTCTATCTCTACGACCGGTCGGGAAAACTGAACCGCCAACTCACCCGGGGAGATTGGGAAGTGACCGATATCATCGGCATCGACAAGAAAGGAGAAAACCTCTATTTTGTATCGACCGACCCCACGCCGATGGAACGGCATCTCTACAGCGTGGAGCTGAAGAACGGCAAGATCACGCCTCTCAGCACGCAACCGGGCATCCATTCAGGAGCCATAAGCCACTCGGGAAGATACCTCACCGACCGGTTCTCGGCGCACGATAACCCGGGAGAACTCCGGCTCATAGACACCCGCAAAGGAAAATCCATCCTCCTGGCGGCGGCAGACAACCCCTATGAAGGCATTGAGATGCCTCCGGTGGAATCGGGCACCATCAAGGCGGCGGACGGCAGTACCGACCTCTACTACCGGTTGGTGAAACCGGCCGGTTTCGATGCTTCTAAAAAATATCCCGTGGCGGTCTATGTATATGGAGGCCCCCATTCCCAGATGGTCAACAACCGCTGGCGATATGGCTCCGGCGGATGGGAGACCTACATGGCGCAAAAAGGATACCTGGTGTTCGTAATGGATAACCGCGGCACTTCTTACAGGGGCGCCGCCTTTGAGCAGGTGACGCACCGCCAGTTGGGCGTGGAAGAGGCCAAAGACCAGAGGAAAGGGGTGGAATTCCTGCACTCCCTCCCCTATGTGGACAGGGACAGGATGGGAATACACGGCTGGAGCTATGGCGGTTTCATGACCATCAACATGTTGCTCCGCTATCCCGGCCTCTTCAGGGTGGGTGTTGCCGGAGGACCGGTAATCGACTGGAAATATTATGAGGTGATGTATGGCGAACGCTATATGGATGAACCGGATGAAAATCCGGAAGGGTATGCCGAAAGCAGCCTCTTACCCAAAGCCGGTCAATTGAAAGACCGCCTGCTGATCATCCATGGCGACGAAGATCCCACTGTGGTGATGCAGCACAGCCTGCAATTCCTGAAGGCATGTATCAAAGCGGGCACACACCCCGATTTCTTTATCTACCCCGGCCACGGACACAATATGATGGGACCTGACCGGGTGCATCTACATGCGCATATAACCCGTTACTTTGAAGATTTTATCGATTAGCCATGCAGTACGAACTTTTTCCATCGGAACAAATCTCTTTCTTCAGCCTGAGCAGCGGCAGTTGCGGCAACAGCTACTATCTGGGAAATTCCCATTGGGGCATCCTGATCGATGCCGGCATAGGGCCGCGCGTCATCAAGAAACGGCTTGCACATTATGGGATCGAACTCTCGTCGATCTTGGCGATCCTGGTCACACACGACCATTACGATCATATCAAATCGGTGGGTTACCTCGGGGAAAAGCTGCATATCCCGGTCTATGCCACCCGCGAGGTACACAGGGCAATCATGAACCACCCCCTTGTCCGCAACAGCCTCAACGGATCAACCCAATATATCGAGAAAGGAAAACCGTTTCAGATTGAAGATTTCCAGATCACCGCTTTCGACGTACCCCACGACAGTGTGGACAATTCCGGCTTCTTTATCCGGTTCGGCGACCATAGGTTTACCCTGGCCACCGATGTGGGCAGCATTACCGACGAAGTGGCCTATTATATCTGCAAAGCCAATCACCTCGTCATCGAGACCAATTACGATGAAGAAATGCTCAACAACGGCCGTTATCCCTATCATTTGAAACAACGTATCTGTTCCGGATCGGGACACCTGAGCAACCGGCAGACTGCCGAGTTCCTGGCCAATAACTACTCGTCCGACCTCCGGAATATCTGGCTATGCCACCTCAGCGGCGATAATAACAATCCCGAGTTAGCTTACCGGACGGTAGAGGAACAGCTCACACAAAAAGGGATAAAGGTGGGCAAACAGGTATCGCTACAGGTACTACGGCGGAATATATTATCCTCTAAAACCGATTTTTAAACAAGCTTATGTCCGGAGGAATCATTTTCTAATTACACCGGAAATGGAAAAAACGCTGAAAGAAAAGACTGTAAATGCGTTAGTCTGGAACACCTTCGATAAGACGTTTTCGCAGATAACATACGCTGTTGTAGGGATTATTCTGGCCAATACCCTCTTTCCCGAAGATTTCGGTTTGATCCACATCATTACTGTCTTCTCCGCATTTCTTAGTGTCTTTATCGATAGTGGCTTTACCGTGGTGCTTATACAACGGAAAAACATTACTGACAGGGATTACAACACTATCTTCTTTTTCAATTTATGTGCCTCAATCGGATTGTACCTCTTGCTATTCTTTCTCGCTCCGCTTATCTCCGTGTGGTTCGGAGACCCGCGCCTGACCCCGCTCTCACGGACAATGTTCCTTACTGTGATTATACAAGCTTTCGGGCTGGTGCAGAGCAGCATCCTGATGCGCAATATGCACATGAAAGCCTTTGCCATATCCAATATTGTTCCGCTGTTGGTATCAGGTACCATTGCCGTCGCGCTGGCTTTAACCGGATACGGCCCCTGGGCATTGGTCGCACAAGCGCTGGCGTTGGCTACTACACGCTCCGTCCTGTTATGGGTTCAGAATAGTTGGCGTCCACGTATTCAATTTGACAAGGCATCTTTCATGAGTCTTTATGCAACAGGGAAAAACATGTTCCTCACCTCATTTACCGGTACATTGTTTCAAAATTTATACCCCCTGATCATCGGTATTTGGTACAGTCTCAGGGATCTGGGATATTACTCCCAGGCCGACCGGTGGAGCAAGATGGGATATACTGCCTTGGGACAGGCTTTAGGGCAGTCGCTCTTCCCTGCCCTCTCTTCCATTCAGGACGATCCCGAAAGAATGCAACGTGTTTTCGGAAAGACAAACCGTACGGCGGCCTATCTTTCTTTTCCTTTTTTCCTGGGATTGATTATTGTCGCGACACCGTTGTTCCATGTACTGTTCGGAACGAAATGGGATGCTTCCATTCCCTTATTCCAACTTCTGTTGGTAAAGGGGATCTTCTTTGTCTTTACCACCCTGATGACCAATTACATTATTGCCCAGGGAAAAACAAAAATAGTCTTTCATCTGGAATTGATAAAAAATGGGGTTATTCTCCTGGCCATCTTACTGACCGTCCGGATAAGTATTCCTGCGCTGGTAGCAGGACAAGCCATAGCCGGATTGATCCATTACATCATCGCGCTCATTATCACAAGCCGGGTCACGCACTACACCATCAGGCAACAATTGAAAGATATATTTCCATACATCCTGATTGGCGGATCGATGTGCGCCGTGTTGATGCTTGTCCCCATGATTACCGGTAACCCATGGCTGCAACTTCTGTTGCAAAGCATCACTGGATTTTTGCTTTACGCCGGAATCAATAAATTGTTACATTCCACCATTCAACAAGACATATTTGCCATGATAGGGAATAAAATAAAGACTATCTACAAACCTTGATATTTAGACCCTTTCCTGACATTATTTATAAAAAATGTTTGTGCATTGTTTTTATTTAATGGCTTCAATGGAAAATAGGAACCCTTTATGCACCGGGTTTAATTTGTCTTCCCAAAGGGCAGGGCTTAAACTTTGATAAGGTTGTGTGAAATAAACTTCGGAAAATCCTAAACTTTTAATAAATGAAAATAGATCTTCTTTTGAAAAATAATTGGCATTATGCTGATGGGGTTCTTTTTTGTTTTTGTCTACATAATTCAGAAGATTATTATAAAAAGAAGCTATGTCATTTTTATCCTCTATGTTGAGTATTGCCCTAATATTTGACGATTCATTCAATAAATTATCCATGGCTGCCGTGGCATTATGATAAATAAAAGAATTTTCTGCGCTAAAAACCAACTCTTTTGAATCAGAGAGACTCTTAAATACATATTCATTTTTATCATTAAAAAATGCCTCAACTTTTCCGTGATATTTTTTAAGAAAATCATCGAGTATTTCATTAGATTCCCTGCATTCAAATGGAATTTTAGGTGAGATTAATTTACTATTATAAAGCCTGTAGGCATACTCATAACAATGGACTTTTGAATGGAAAATTCCACCCTTTTTTAGGACCCGGAATGCTTCTTTGCAAAGATTTTTTGTCGCATCTACGGAGATGTGTTCAATGACAAATGAATTGAATACGATTTCTGCATAATCGTCGGGAATGGGGATCGGGGATAATGACTCTAAATCATAAAATATATCAATGCCTTTTTTATCATATTTGCTTGTTTCCAAATCAATATAAGTCCAAAAATCAAAATTACTTCTCTGAGAGCCAGCTCCAATATTGTAGAATCTTCTCTCTTTAATACTTTCATCACTATAAATATTGTATATGTACTGTCCCAGATAATCGTTTTCTATCAATTTTTTCTTTATAAAAATGTTGTGTGGAAATAGATAACTGAAAAATTTCCTACAAAACCTTGAGTGTTTAATTAGATTTGAAAGTATGAATTTAATTTTTTCCATTTTTCAATAATGTATTGAAGCTACAAAGGCAACAATGCCTCTACAGTAGCGTGAAGTAATCCACCGTCGGATAAAATCTTTTCCACGAATTCACGGAAAGCACCCTGACCACCTCGCGTTTGCGTGACATAGTCCACCTCCCGTTGGATATAATCCGAAGCATCAGCTGGTGTGGCACTCAATCCCACTGCCCGCAACAGCGGCAGATCGTTGATGTCGTCACCGATGAAGGCCACATCCTGCAATGAGATACGCCGTTCTTCACAAATACTCTTGGCCAGCCCCAACTTATCCCGAACACCGATATGACATTGGTCAATACTCAATTTCCGTGCCCGTTGCATCACAACTTCCGAATTCTCTCCCGTCATTATAACCGTATCGATACCATGCCGGCGAAGCATCGACACCCCCCATCCGTCCCTGACGGAGAATTTCTTCATCACATCACCGTCAGCCGTATAATACATGCCGCCATCCGTCCATACACCGTCGATATCGGTAATCACTAACTTCGGTAGTTCCTTTCTTATATCATTTTTATCCATATCCATTTCTGTTGTTCCAGAATTTGGTTTTTGCAACTAAAGCGAAGACTTTTAGATATTTTACGGGGTATCAATTATCTGTCAATCCAAAAAGTCCTTGTAAATAATTTCATCCTGCGGGATCATTTTTGTCACCGTCCGTCCGATCAGGAGGTTCCTGTCTGCCCACTGGTAACCGTCGCCGGGGCTTAATAGATGTAAATCGCTTTCAGAGATCACTTCTCCGGGTAGCAGATTCCGTTTGGCGGCCAACGACCTTTCAAGTTTTCGGCGTGCCACTTCCACTTCCTCTTCTACAAAAAGATCTTCTTTTCCCAACCACCTCTCCGTCACACGAATATCGCGAATCATGCGGTTGACCCCGTCTGGGCCTAATGAACCCGCCTGGTCGGTTCCTTTCATACGGCGGTCAATAGAGACATGTTTTTCAATTATTTCCGCCCCCATCCCCACTGCAACTGCCGCCGCAGCAATACCGATGGTATGGTCGGAAAATCCGATGCGATATTGACCATAATGCTTCCTGAGATAACGAACCGTATTGAGATTTAATTTATCGGGATGAGTGGGATATTGGGATACACAATGCAGGATGGATATATTGGAGTGATACCGGGTAATAATATCCAATGCATCGTCCAGCTCTTTCTTTCCCGCCATCCCGGTCGATAGGATAATGGGAATCTTTGTTTCTGCCATCGCTTCCAGCAAGGGTAGGTTGGTCAGGTCTCTGCTGGCCACTTTCAGATAATCCGGGGTGAAGAGTTTTAGTAATGAGAGGCAACCTATTGCACAAAGAGTCTCCACAAATTCCAATCCTCTTGAACGGGCATGGAGATATATTTCGTAATGCTCTTCGTCCGACAACTCAAGGAATGCACGGTGTTCACCATAAGTCTTGCCAAAAGCATGGGGTGAATCATACGGCTGGTTCATTTGCGAAACAGACAGTTCTTCCTTCAGGTCGCGTTTCGTCAGTTTCACGGCATCCATCGGCGGGAGATCGATATCAAAAACCTCTTCTTTTACCGGACGGGACACCAGGTCTACAATCAGTTTGGCAATATCCACCGAACCGTTATGATTCTGGCCGATCTCTCCGATTATATAAGTGTACTGCTTCATTATATTTATTTGATGTTCAAAAGGATTTGCTGTTTCATCTGTGCATAAAAAGCCGGAAAGGCCTCCAGGGTATCCAGTACCGAACGGATATCAATACGCCCGTGCCGTTCTATGCAACGGTCATAGACTGTGCGTTGCATCTCAAAGTCTTCCGGTGTATCCAGCGTCAGACGGATATTTTCGTTCTCTTCTATCTCCTGTGGAATCGGGATAAGATCGATATCAAAATCATCAGGGTGGGTGTAAATGTAATTAGTGACATGCTCATGATAAAGTTTTTCTGACGTTGCCTGTGCCACTTGCTTCAGCGCATCCAAACGTACCGCTTCCGGCCAGAACCCCCAATGCGTTTTTATCGAGGGTATACCCTCCGATGTAGAAAAAGCGATATAATCATGCGGCTGCATACTGATGCGCCTGATCAATATCTCCACTGCATCCATATCGAGGAACGGATTATCAGCACAAATCCGGAGCATTTTCTCAACTCCGGCATAAGATGCCGCATCGATAAAGCGTTGGAGTACATCCTCTTCACTCCCCCGGAACAGAAGGGAGCCGCTCCTCTCCGCAATTTCCGCAATAAGGTCATCCGATGGATGAACAGTGGTCGCCACCAACATCACAATATCCTGCCGATGGGCAAAACGTTCTTTGAACCTTTGCAACAGCAATTCCAACACGCCTTTCTCCCCATAGAACGGCCTGACCATTTTACCGGGCAGACGGGTAGCCCCCATACGCGCCTGAATGATAATCCCCGTTGTATCTTCTTTTTCCATATCAGCCGATCGACATTCTCCTGAAAGCATCGATGAACGAGCCAGGGGTTATATTGATGATTTTTTTTCCTATCTTACTGCTGTAAGCTTCCACTTCATGATAGGAACGAAAAGCTATCGCCATGCTGTTCAATATCTCATGCAACTTCTGGGGTGACACCACTCGTTGCGTACTTTTCTTATCGTAGAAATGCGCCCGGTCCTCGTTGACAATATTGTTATCATCCACCCAGATCTCCTTCAGCCATGAATGATCGGCGCCTGCCAGATAAATCTTCTCATAAGGCAGTTGAAGCGCAACCATCAGGCAAGCCACCAGCACATTACGTGGGCGAGGCATTCCAAGTCGCTCCCGGTAACAAAAATAGCGGAAACCGGGTATACCTTCCACGGGAGTAGCGTTAAACCAATGAATCTGGATATGGGATGACCGGCTTATTATTTCCTGCCAGGCATTCTGCTTGCGGGCACTTACCGGGGCAAACAAATGCATCTCCCAGTCCGTTTTTTCGGCTATCGGCACAAAAAGTTTCTGTCGCATGGCGTCATCTTCAAAAAAAACAGGATCCATCAACAGATAAAATCTGGGACGGAACAGGGCAAAATCATCCGAGGTCGCCGAGAAATTGACCATCATCAAATCTTTCCCATTGAGGAAAGAAGACCGTTCGGATAATAACAGACGGAGCGAAGGACCGTTTCCCAGCACAACCAACTCTTTATTATGTATCGGCAGGGAGAATGGAGTTACCCTTTTGGATAACAACATAATACGAAACACACTCAACAAAGAGTTTCCAAACTCCCCCATTTTTCTGTATACTTGTTCCGGTTCCGGCATATTTCTCAATTAAAATACTCCTAATCCCTACAAAAATACTATTTTTGTTAAGCCAATTCAAATATTATAATAAATATTCCACTGAAGATTACATATAAAGTATCAATATTCGAGAGTAGTTCCCGATTTATCGAAAAGTTTCTTTCCGAAATAGATAAATATCCGGATATTATCTATTTCCACGATCCGAACATCCATTACCTGAAAAAAATCCGTAAAGCATTGCCTTTTATACAGACAAAGTACGTTTTCTTCTGTGCAGAAGATGATTTTATTGTCCCATCGGCTATTAAAAAAATCACGGAATTTCTTGATGAGCATAACGACTATTGTAGTGCACAAGGACATTTTCTTACGTTTGAAGTCCGCAGAAAGAATATTGAATTTACACCGCGTTACATACGTAATTTTGATAAACACATCAACGCGGCCACGGCGGCAGAACGGCTGATTGAATTTCAAAATCCTTACACATCCCTCCTTTATTCCGTTATCTACAGTAATGTTTTTAAAGAAATGTACACAAATTGTTTTGACAATCAAGACCGGCTTCTTTTCACCAATTTATTTACAGCTGAAACATATTTCAATTACTATGCCCTTATTCAGGGAAAACACGCAACATTACCTTATTTTTACGCTGCCCGCGAACGAATTGCCGGTTCTGCAACCACGACAACCGCCCCTTTTACCGATATAATGACAAAAGGGAAATACCACGATGAACGGGAATCCCTTCTTCAAATTTTAGCTAATAAACTGAGTTTACAAGATGGAATCCCCCAATCAGAGGCCTATGAAATGATCTTGAAACTTTTAAAAGAGCCTTATACTAATAAAATCATATCAAAAAGCGTCAGTTAACACTTTTGACAGAAAAATATAAACTCTTAAAGCCTATAAACAACCTTCTTATAGCACGCTACAAACAAAAGGGATTAAAAGCTGTAAAAACATTGGAAAGTTATCCTTGTTTGTTTTCCACAAAAGAAAAAGAGGAGATTATTCGTCATATAAAAATGACTGATTTATATTCGACTCTTAACGACATAGATTAATAATAGTTTTTCTGGTGCGACATTAGAAAACCTTCATAAAAAGGCAAGATATCTCTTATCTGATTAGATATTTCTAATAGAATGATTAATTTTGAAGTCAGTAATTTTTTAAATGCTTGTCATCAGAGAAAATGAAGGTACTTTTCATCAGCACTTATGACATACAGGGAGGGGCGGCCATAGCGGCAACCCGGTTATTGCAGGCGATGCGCCTTGCCGGATGCGATGTGTCGATGGTAGTACGTGTAAAAAAAGGAGACGACGCATCGGTATTTACCGCGGGA